>Ga0116227_10003559_pt1 | contig 34498 bp, 34 predicted proteins | sample S1TSphgellanicum_FD_89693 | JGI IMG/M metagenome (GOLD analysis project Ga0116227, IMG submission 89693) | Host-associated microbial communities from peat moss isolated from Minnesota, USA - S1T2_Fb - Sphagnum magellanicum MG | ecosystem: Host-associated > Plants > Peat moss > Unclassified...
GTTCGTGATGAAGGTGATGGTCTGTCACTTTGTGAGCGACTCTCAGGAGGTTATGACTGCACTCATTGTCGTGTTACCTATAATTGTTGTTGTGGAGATTTCTCTGCAACTTCATCAAGCTTCTTCTGTTGCGCAGAGGCAGTAAGGCAGTAAGGCTCCCAAGTATGTTTGACAATCTCTCCAGAATCACTGAAAGCTTTATGTTGGCTGATTTCCTTTCCTCATCATGTAGGATGCACCTTCTGTTTCTAACTTTTTTGCTCTGTGTTTGCCATAACTGATTTCTCCCTGTCATAAGCTGATATATGCTTTAACTCCAATCTTGTTATGTGTGGAATTTCAGGTGAACTGCTTGGCTTTCAATCCGAAGAATGAGTGGGTGCTTGCTACTGGTTCTGCTGACAGGACTGTGGCTCTATATGACTTACGAAAACTTTCAAAGTGTCTTCATTCTTTTGTAAATCACACGTATGTCCACCATGCACCTTTGCCCTTTCTTTCTATTTATGTGTCTGTTATCAGGTCAGTCCTTTGTCCAGTGCCTTCTTGTCAGTGGAAGTGTTTTTGCAGCACCCCAGAATGAAAAAGTTTCTTGAAGGATAATCAGCTCTGTGTCATAGCTAATTCTGTCGGTTCAGCTCTGGTCACATAAATCAGGCCTCTGTCTTCGTTTATAAACACAAGATATTGTGAAAGCCCCCATGGTATTATTATTTTTGCTTGCTTGGGTCCTTGAAATTGCAAGCACAATTGCCTGTAAAATAGTTTCGGAATGTTCCCTCATGAGGTATCATGTTCCTCAGTTCTGAAGTCATTGCAAAATTGTTTGAAGGCATAGCCTTCAAATTTTGTTTTTTCGCTGAATAATTCACCTAAGAGTCTGCCACAAAATCATGTTATGCTTTCTGTTTTTTATGTATTTAAGACCACTAGTCATCAACATTTGTGAGCTGGTTTCAAACATGTATTGTAACTGCCAGTTTTCAGAAATTGCAATGGTTCACAAGTTTGGATGCCCAAATTGAGAGTCCACAATGTTGAATCCCAAATTTCTGGTTAACAGTGGTGGTGAGGGTATGTTGCAGGGAGGAAGTATTTCAAATAGGATGGAGTCCCAACAATGAGACAATATTGGCATCTTGTGGTGCTGATCGCAGGCTTATGGTTTGGGATCTCAGCAGGTATGTTCTTGTGGATCCTGCAAGCCCAGCTTTCTATGCCATGTAATCATTTGTGAGCCTCTATCAAGATCTGCAGCTTTGTTCTTGGATCCTAGCAACAACTACTATGGTACTTGTTTGAGAATGTAAAATGGGATAGAGCACATCATCTGGATTCAAGGGCAGTATAAGCAAATGAAAGTGCCTAGGTAATGGCATTTCAGACCTATAATCTTCAATATATGATACTTATTGGAATCACAAGCCTTAAAGCTGCTTGCGTAATTTCACATAACTGGCTATTTGATGTTTTCTTGGTTATGAAACAGGAAAATTCCATGTGTTGGAGCTGACTTGTTCGTGGGATTGTTGTTGGCATTAGGTCACTGTATGGCTCATAGATTTTGTCAAAGGCTGTAGTTGATGTGGATGGGCTGATTGAGTTGGTGACAGAATTGGGGAGGAGCAAACACCAGAGGATGCTGAGGACGGGCCCCCAGAACTGCTTTTCATACATGGGGGACACACCAGCAAGATCTCCGACTTCTCATGGAATAAACAGGAAGACTTTTTGATTGCTAGTGTGGCAGAGGATAACATTTTGCAGATATGGCAAATGGCAGAGAACATTTATCACGATGATGATGATGCTCCCATTGAAGATGTGCCTTAGATCACATTGCCATCACTAAGAGGTTGATCACCTAACTAAAAAGAAGTTAAAACTGCAGGAAAGAAAAAGTTGTTCAATCTTTGTTAGAGAGTTGGTATATGGGTCATGTTTGTTCCCACAGAGGTGACCATGCAGACTGCATGGATGGTCCATCTTTGGTCCCAGGGGAAATCTTAAAGTGGGTCCATGCCTTGTTATCTACTCCCAGTTTTACTGCCCTCCAGTGACATGACTTTTGACAAAAGGTCCTTCTGTCATCTCTCTGGTGCCATGAGATTTTCACTTGGGCATACCAATCTGGGCCTTCTGAATCCTCATCTGCCATTTTTTTACAAAAGGTCTCAGATCCAGTTTTGGGTCACGCTTCAAGGTGCTCTGACACTGTGAACAACAGTTTCTGTATAAAATACACTAAAATTTAATATAGAGAGCAATTGGTTTAGTGGCTTTTCTCTTTTACACAAATCTAACGTAGCAGTGATTTTGATTTTCAAATGCAGTAACCACATTATGTTTGCATGTGAAGCCATGTAAGTGGAAACTGTGCAGTGAATCTCAGATCAAGGTACTTGCTACATGCAAGAGTGGTTTTGATGAACTGTGTTGCTGTATCAACATGTAGTTGATTCACAGATACCTACCTGTTCTTGGTGAATCTCTAGTTTGTTTGACCAAGATTTCTCTCCTGGAGAAAATCACTGGAGACTTAAATTGTATGTTTCAAGTGATGGGGAATGAGTGAATCTGTGGTTTTTAAGAAGTCAACTAAGTTTTGTGGTTATTTTCTCCCATGGATATGTGCAAGATATGAGCCACATTGTTCCTAATCCCACTGGGATTTGTGCAAAGGGCTCACATCAGAAATGAGTCTGCCTGATAATTTGGGTAAAATTCCTTGAGGGACCAATTGTTGAGTGCCCTACTAGGTAGTATCCAAGCAATTGTTTGGTTGCCTTCAAATGCACGGGATTGTTTCATTTACAATGGATCATGCAGCACACTGTGATACTCAAGGTTTTGGTATCTTGGAGAAAGTGTGCTGATGAATATATTCTGTCTCTTGCTATCTAAGCCTCCGCTAATGTGAAACAATGTGAAACCGAGTCTGGACTTGTATATGCATAAGATATAATTCTCTTCAAAAAGGTTAATAATAAAGAAATATGATTGATTTTGATAGGCCAATTTTTGGCCCATGTGGTGACATTTAATTGGGACTCATTACATATTGTTTAGTGTTTATGCATAGCAGTGAGGAAATAATTTGCACACTATTTTGGATGGACATTTGTGGAGGCCCACATTTGAGCATGGTTCGGACTCCACATAGGAAGCCAGGATAGTTGTGTGCTTCTATGTCAATGTCTATGGCCACAGTGAACCAGCACCCACCAGTGCACCATCCACTCGATACCCATTATTAGTCAGTTCTGGATGAACCTCAACTGAGTTTATGTTTGGCTTCACCTTATGTAGGAAATAGGTCTCATATGTAGGTAGATAGGTAGGAAAATAAGTAATTAGTAGTCAGGTAGATGTTTTATACATAGGTAATGGCTGTTTTTATTACTTATATACTAACAACCTGCTTGTGGATAGGTAGTAGGTGGTTGGGAAAAAAATCCTGAGCTAATTGACCATGGTTAGTTAGGGAACCAGAACCCAATAGAAAATTATTTCCTAACCACTTACCATTCATCCTTAATGGTGTGCTAACGAGTGTTGGTTCACTGTGGTGGCCAATGTCTACAGCTATCGTTGTCACCACACATAGAAAATATAACATAAAAATATTCGAAATGGTACAACATTTTAAAATCAAAATATGATTCAATTGCAATAGTGTAAGAATTCAAGCTTAAAAAACAAAAAGCAAAGCCCAAGAAAATTTGCAAAAGAAACTTGCATAACATAAAATAAATTGTAATAATAACAAACATTTGTTTTGTAATGTCAATCACCAAAAGTGATTTGAGATCATACAACTTGAGATTATATTCCATTCACAAAATATTTCAAACCTTGTTCACACCTAAACCAATTTGAGATGAAAACCCAAACAATAAAACTAACCCACTTTATCCCTAATTAATTCATATTTAATCAAATAACTAAATTAACACATCTAATAGTTGTGTGCTCCTATTTGGCACATACAACTATCGCTATCACGCCACATAAAAAATGTAACATGAAAATACTTTAAATAGTACTTCATGTTCAAACTGTCTCTTTATCTAGGGCTAAGGTCCCCCTAAACCAAGTAACAATGTTGAACTACTTAATGGAAATGCACCATGGATGAACATTTTAATTCTAACATGAAAAGATTCGTAGGTTGGGTGCAAATAAGAACCCCATTATTAATTGCCTAATTGCAATCTTTCAAATTCCCAATCAAATGTGAATCACCATGAGAAAAAACCTTGAGGTTAGTTCTATTATCCAACCCTAGGAACCTAGGTTTACTTGGTGCATGCAAAACCATTTATCAATTGGCACTTCCTCCAAGGGTGGGATAAGACATCCCATATGCCAACCTTGACAACATTGATCATAAATCAACATAATAGTGACTCCTAAAGATTGCCCGCATAACATGATACGTTGTAGATTGGTAGGAACCATTAGAAGATAGGTCAATTTGGCCATCCGTATTAAGAAGATGACATGGTGCACAATTGCACACATGGTATTTCCATGTTTGACCATCTTGGCCTTCCAATAATAACATTTCAAAAGGTAGAACCTTTTGCACACGAAGAATAACACATCTTATAGTCACATCTAAAGTAGTCAGTGTTGTTTATTACAAGTAAGCATAACCCTTAACTCAAATTTATGGATCAAAGGCCAATAACCACCTCCACAAATAATGGCATAATGCAACATATCTTAGTGTTTAGGTAATTGCCAAATTTTCCATAACCATGGGCATAATACATTGGAACAAAGCATTGAACATGTTTGAATTCTCACACATTGAGATCATCCAAGTTGATTGCCACCATCACCTTTTGTCAAATTGAGGTTAGTAGTTTGGGCTCATAACCAAATAGTGAAAATTATGGTGAAAAAATGAAAGAAAAACATGTCAACTGAACCTATACCTATAGCTAGCCATGGTAGTTACAAGTCCCAATCTTGAGTATGGCCTTTTTGGAGTCCATATTTCCACAAACCCCACTTCACTGTCTACACCATCCACTTAGCCAACCCATCCACTTTAGCATGGGCTCATGAAGTAGTGTGATTTTCAATCAATGTTTTATCACACAACTTTTTGAACTCCTCAAGAAATCCCATACTTTAAGCAATGAATATTTCAACTAGAACCCCAAATCTATTAAGCACCTTGTTTAAAAATGCATAGGCCTTCATTATTACGATCCAACAATTGCACCAATCCTAACCACTTCAAGAAATGTTCAATCATAACCAAAACCTATCAATTATGTCAAATAAATAAATTAAGTGGGCTGGCAAAATTTAGACTCCACTCATATCCAAGCCCCATGATGGGAAATGGTTGAATATGAGTTGTAGGTGCATTGAATGAAACTCATACCCAATCACATACCAAACATTAAAAAATAAATTGTTGAACCTAAAGTTGCATCCCTTGCCACCAATATTGTGCTAAAACAAATTATAGGTCTATCGGACCCCAAAATGGCCCAACTATTCATGCGCATGATTCATAAGGTTCTCATGTTGTTTTGGATGAACTACAACTTGCACTCATCCATCTACCCACACCCATAGGAGGGAATTACTTTCCCATTTAAATTGTTTACCCTTATGCACAATCCAATTTTATTCCTTGGGTGTCAATCCAACTAGAACTTCACTCACTTGTAGATGCAATAACATTTTTATCCACATGTATGTCCAGAACATCATCACCTTTCGGTTCAATGTCCACATCATGGTGAAAACGCACTAAGCCCCCCAAAAATTATGGTCACAAGTATAATATTTCCACAATTAAAATTTTTGGTAACATATGGACACCACATCTTGGATTATTTTTATTTTTTAAAAGTATATTTGATTAGCTTTAGACTTTATCTAATCAATTATTTTGAAAATTCCAACAAACATTGAAGAATTTGAATATATGGAATATATTTTTAACCAAATAATACCTGTCACAAAGTTTGAAATTTGAATATGTACTTAAAAAGTAAGGTTGTTAATGGAATTCTTGGGTGAATTTTTTATGGTGTATAATATTGATATACATCAATCAAATTTTTTAAAATCTAAAAATTTAAAACTTTTGGATGAAATTCCATTCAAAAAATGTTTTTTTGGCAGCTTTTTAGTAATGAATTCATAATAATATCTTCCTTTTAACAAAAAACCACTATCATATCAAAAAGGAGATTTTATAGATGGGCATTGCATTATTTTTTCAATTTCCTTTTGTTTGGTAATGTTTCTTGAATCACAAACAAAAGGCCCTATGGCCATTGAAAAACTGTAAATTATATACTATGTGTGCATTGATTTTATTTAATCCTCTTCATCTAACCATTGGATCAAGATTAATATAAACACAAAGTGAACTTTGAATTCCAAAATAATGTTATGCAAATTCTAAAGTTTTTTGCTTGTGTTTAGGTTAGCCAAAGGATGCCATCAAAATTTTAGCTTACTATGCACTATAAGACTTGTTATACATCAATTTTTTTTAACAAAAGTGTTTCACCCTTAGTGTGCTTTCACCCATTGTGAGAACCCCCCACCACACATATTAGTCTAAATTACATGACTATAACATCCAAGTACGGTACATAGGTATGTTGAGGAGTGTCATCTTAATATCACCTCCAAACCCACATCTCCATGCTAACAAACCCTAATGATATCCTCTTTGTTGGAACTTTGGTTTTGATTTAGGCATATTCATGCAAAAGAAAGGCCCATTTAGCTAACTCTCCTATGAGTTGATCATATTCCATCAAAAATTTGAATGACTAATGATTGATAGTCAAAGTGAATGGGCTACCATAAAGGGAACATTAGAATGATGACACAATTTAAACAACTGCAAAACATTCCCCTTCAACTATACTTGGCTTCCATTTTATTGTTGGACCTATTAACACATGCCACCATAAACCCTAAATCATCATCAAGATGGGTAAACACAACTCCCAACTATAAAATGTTCCAATCGGTGTGTACTTGGAACAATTATCCTTGGATAGGTCACCTCAAAATAAGAGTTGATGTGAGTATGGCCTTTAATTCCTAAAAGCCATGTTCTTGTGTTTTCATCCCATATGTAATATTGATCGATCCTAGTCAAATTGGGTCAAAGGTTTGGTAATGTTGTTGAACCCTTTGATAAACATGTGGTAATAATTATTCAAGCTTCATAATGTTTGTAATCAACTAATATTTGTTAGTTGGGGAACTTGTGAAATTGCTTCAACCTTGGCCTTTTGAACCCCCAATCCACATGGATAGATCATGTGACCTACGTATTCCACTTGAATATGAAAGATTTGGTACTTACCTGAATGAAACTTAAGGTTATGTTTCTTAAGTTTCTTAAACACTTAAGGTGCATGTGATCTCTTTGGGTCAAGTTAAAAAATAATTATGCCAAAAGCCTTTACTAGTACAAATAATTTTTCCCATGAAAGTTAATACTCCAAAATGTTGTTTTGACCTTGTCATTGTTAGGAAAGGAGATAAAACAGTAAACATATAGGTAAGTTGATAAACAAAAACAAGTCAAAATTATAGAATAAGCAAATCAATATGACAATATCTACACAAATCGGTATGGCAACATATCATTATGACAACATAATGCAATCAATTTGCTAGACAATTAAGCAATTATAATCGTTTTGTGGGGAGTACAAAGTACATTTCGATTGATTTGCAAGGGGTTCAAATGATGATTATTTGCATGTTATGTAAATCTTTTAGGAAAGGGAATTAAGCAGAGGAGTTATGAAAGGAAGGAAATGAGCAAAACATTGTAAAACTTCATGGTTTATGGAATTATTAAAGATGTTTTTTCTTTCCATTCTTGTGATGTAACATTTTAATGTGGAATTAATTAAATCAATTTCCAAACTTAGAAAGTATTGAATGTTGTCTTAGTTAGTGTCATAACCTTAGCCTTGGGCTTGTGACCAAGGCAAGGGTTTACAAAGGTGCGGGCCAAGAATGAGGCCTGGGAATCACATTTCATGCTCCCAGGAGTGTAGGAGTGCAGGAGAATGTGAAGGAATGAACCCCCACATTCCCAAGTGAATTCCCACTTTGGGAGTTGGAGTCCCAATGGACTTTCGAATTTTTAAAGGGCGATTTTAGGGGTCAAAAATCATTGGATTAAAAAATTCCTTATACCATTGAAAAGTTCTTGAAACTTAGATGTCTAAAATGGGCTCGCATGACCCATTTGGGTACTTAAAACATAAGTTATGCCCAAAAGAAAGGTCAGGAATCAAATTGCCAATTTGATTCTCGACCACCAATAGTCAAGAATCGCCCTAATTTACTTAGGTGAAAGTGACGTGCCACATATCATTGAAAAGATCTCAACGAGGCCTACAACTTTGCTTTAGACCTCACCTTAATCAAAGGTTTTCATAAAAAGTTATGGGCCTCCAAAGTCGCAGGAATCCCAATTTCGAAAATATTGGGACTCCTAACTTGAAAGGCCTGAAAAAAAATGATATTTGGGTGCAGGCCCATGGTCAAGCACAGAGAATACTATAAAGGGGAAGGTGGTGGCTTCTCCCAAGTCCGAGTTGTGGTGAATTTTGTGAGTTCATGTTTACTCATGGCTCATCCGTGCACCAAAAGTGCTCCAACTAAGCATTCACCAACTTGTTATTTGGTTTGTGCAAGTCCGTGTGAATGATTGAGCCACTCGTACTAGTCCCCATCCCGAAACTCCATCACGCTCCTCTACCCCCGAACTGTTGCGAACCAGAGAGCGCACCCAAATTTCGTATCTTTCCACTATTTTCACCTTGGACTCACAATTGAATCTATCAAGGAATTTGGGGGTGTGTCAGTTAGTATGTTTACATGGTACTCATTTTAATGGAATAGGACAAGAACCCAATGGTGATATAGAAATAGTTAATTTATTCATGGAAAATCAAAACTAATATCTACAAAATTATATCATCAACAGTCACCTTCCCTTGGGGATAACTAATGATAACTGGACTACGTCCAAGGTATTAAAAACCCTAGCTTTCCTTAGGTTGTAAAAAGATTCCTTTTGCAAAAAATGGCATATTTGTGCAAGCAAGCCCATTTAAGCATTAGACAATAGTCCCCACACATGTGACAATCAATTTAATTACCAAAAAAATCCTTCTTGGTTAGCATCACTATCGTCAAAACATGTTCACCTTTAGATAATTCCATTAAACCCGCATCCAGCAACTTTGTTGTTTAATTCAAGTTGTAAGGAAGGAAGGACAAAAAAATGCAAAAGTAGGTAATGACATTGATGGTGAACGTGTTCCTTTACATGGTAATGAAGTCTTTGGAACAATTCATAATGAGCAACACTGGAACAATATCTTGGAACTCAAAGCACAGATTCAAGAATGAATTTATTTCATGGTTTTATGTTTCATTGGGGATTGAAGTTTGAATTTGAGAATTAAAATCTGGAATTGATAATTACCCACTTGTGACTTGCAAGTTTCTTTGATGTTCAATTGCTTTCATCATCATCACTGACCACGTGAATGTTGGCATGTTGATTTTCATCTTTTGATGAATTTGACAGTATGCTTACTAGCAAAAGAATGTTAGTTTGATCTTGAATAAAATCATAACACAATGTCGTGTTCAAATTGGCCAAAACATTCACCATGTTTTTACTTGTGGGTAAAAACATGGTAAAGGAGGTACTTGGGTGCCAAGGTAAAAGTCCTTTTGTAAAGATGCACATGACACGTGTGATTTTTGTGTTCATTTATAATTTTATAATTTGTATTTTGGATACCTAGTTTAAAACTACATGTTAAATGTAAATATGTTTTCAAGACAAATTGATTTTTTATCATTTATATTGTACATTATGCCTTTTATTACATAACCATGAACACATTTTGTTAAGGCCACATTTTCAAAATCCATAATTTTTAGGGTCAAAATTAGCATGTTTGAACCAAATGTGCTCAAATTGGTTATTAAAAAAAAAAATCATCAATTCAAGTCCTTTTATGTTCCTAATCATCAATGTTAAAATCCTCTTCAATTTTTAGACAAAATGGTGCACATTTGGTTTTAAAAAAAGACGTTTGAAAAAAAATTTAAAATCCACTTTCGAGGTTCGAATGTTTTCAACATGCAATTTTATTTTTTATTTGTGTGAAGCTTTGGGCATGAAAATTTTACAATTTATGGAAAATATTTCAAAAACATTATGACAATCTAAACTATTATACTTCCCTTGTGTATTTCTCAAACATACAAAAATGTCGTTTTAAGGAGTTTCTTTCACTCATTTGGGTGGCTCCTTTTGACTACATTTTTACCCTTTAGCAATGAATCTTCTTGTTTTTTAATTTTAAATATTGTAATTGATTTTTTTGAACTTTGTTTCTACGCTTATCAATATCAAGTTGCATTGCATTGATGCACTCCATTACAACAACAAACACTTTATCATTCTTATTTAAAGCCTCAAGGATAAGAGAAATCACATTTGTTCACTTGCATTTGTCATTTGGGCTTCAAAGTGCCATTGTAGTTGTTGGTTATTTTTTAGGTGTTATTGTAGATGGAGATTTTAGGATTACGGTCTTTTAATGACCTTGAGATGACTTGGAGTACTCATCAAGGTTTATAATAGATAACCCATTATACTCCATGTATTATTGTTTGTTGTACTTGATTTGCATACTCTTCAAGAACAAAATCCTCTCCCAAAAGATCTTGCAAAAATGAATTTTGAGGTGTAGTCAAATCTTCTACATCTTGTTCTTGTGGTAGAATGTGGACCCCATTTTCATCAGCCTAAACATCTTTCACATGCAAAGGTGTGTTCACTACCTTTTTTCCCTAGAAAAATTTGATTGCATCATAGAAGTTTTTATTGCATTGTCTTGGAAGGTGGTGACCATCACACTCATACCTCATTTTGGGATTTGACTAGTATCCCCAAATCCCAAAATGAGGTATGGTGGTCAATCCCTATGTGATAATTTGAAATATTCTTGAAGTCAAAATTTAACCCATTCCATTTGTCTTTACACATTTTGCCATTGCATGGGGTTCTAGCCTTCATGATCTTTTGTAACATTTTAGCAATTTTCTCCCAATTTTGTGTTGTAGGAAGCATATGAAAACGTGGATCCACCAATCCTTTAAAATTGATGTGTTCTTGTTTTTTGCATTGGATGAGTGCCATGGTTTTAGCATGATCCAAATTACCTTGTCTTTGGCAAGAAGGTTTGGTTATTCCAACATCTATAATTCCCCCAATTGTTGAAGTTGCAACTTATTCCAATTGATGATGTGGCTACTCCAAATTGCACTATAAAAGATGTGGCTACTCCAAATTGCACTATAGAAGATGTGGCTATTCCAAATTGCATTGTAGCCCTTTCCCTTGCTATGACATGAGGTACTATCCAACCTCCCTTTCCCCTTCCCCTTCCTCTCCCCTTCCTTGTCCTTGCATTTTCTGTTGTTGTGATGATGACATTGAATTGTTCCCACCAAGTTCCATGATTCTAAATTATTGTGTTGTTCTGTGAGAACAAAAAAGAAAAAAGTTTAAGAAAAAAACAAAAGTAAAAAAGTAATATAAGGAGTAGAAGCGAGGAAATAGGGTGTAAGAAAAGTTTGAAAAGAGGTAGGAAGAGGAGGGAAAATGACAAGGGACTATTATCTAGGTTGTAGATGAATAAGTTAACATTAATGTTGGGTGGTTCTCGAATCATAACCTGGTTTTCGATCAATTTTCAACCCAATTCTCACAATGAGAACTAATTGACATAGTTACTTGTGAGAACTAGATTGAAACCCAACCTTAAGTCACATGAATGATAATTAGTTATGAAAACATGTTCTTGTTTTTTCTATAAAAAATTTCAAGAACCGGATAGGTTTTCATAAAAAACCTCCATTCAGTTTTAAAACCTTTTTAGTTTAAGGTTCCTAAACAACCATTGCCTAGGGAAGCAGAGGTGCCTTTTAGGGTTAGGGCTAATGGAAATTGTATAAAAGGAAGCCTCAACCTCATCTTTCTTCATAATGATCTTTTTATTGTGTTAACGCTATGTTTTTCTTGTGTTGGTTGTGTTTTCTTATATTCTATTGGTTTTTTTTTTGTTTACTTTTCTTGTGTTGTATTTGCTCTTTACATTGGCATTGCTATTCAAGTTGGTGTTGTTGCTTGCATTGGCATTGTTCTCCTTGTGTGTTACTGTTGTTATTTCCTCTTGTGTAGCTATTGGTTTCCTTGTGTGTTGCTGATGTTTTTCATGAGTTGGTGCCATTGCATTCCTTGCATGTTGCAGTTACTTTTTCTTCGTTGGTGTCATGATTACTTTTCTCACATTAGTGCTCAACTTTCCTCACACTAATGTGAAACTCTTTTTGTGCTAATTTGTTATTTTCCTTGCATTGGTGCACTATTTTCTTCACATTGGTTTGTTATTATGTTTATGCTAATAAGTTGTTTTTCTTACATGTTGGTACATTGCTTTGCTTGCATTGGTGTGTCATTATTCTCGGGTGTTGGTATGTTGTTCTTCTCGTGCATTGGTACGTTATTCTGCTCACATTAGTACATCATTTTTTTCATGTTAGTCTGTCATTCATCTGTTGTGGTGTTGCCATTCCTTTCACATTGGTGTTGTTGATCCCCTCACGTAGGTGCTTGGGTGTTGCAACTCATTTCGTACTAGTGTTGCATATTGCTTTCCTTTGTGTGCCTTCCTTTTCGTGGTGGTGCTACATCTCTTCAATGTACCTATTAGCCCAACTTTTGTTGTTGTTCTTCTTGCATTGGTGTTGTTCTTGTTTTCCTAGTTAGTATGGTACTTCCCCCCTTTCTTGCCCTATGTAGGTCAGAGCTCCAAACACCAAACTTCAAACAACAAAAATGAGTTTTTTTCATTTTTTTCATTTTTTTCATTTTTTTGTACCATTTTTATTTTTATTTTTTTTGTAAGATTTTTTAGATTTGCATATAAATTACAACCCCCATTACCTTTTCTAAAAGTTTTTTGAAAAATCTATCTTGTTTTTGTAAATGTTGAAAAGGTAATTGCATCTTGTAATTGTTTGTAAATGTTGGTTTTTGATAGATCATATAATTGTTTAATTTTTTTTCTACTCATTGGCGTAGTAATTTTTAATTTGAAATTAAACACGAAACAATTTTTTAGAATGAATGTACATGTGATATATTTAGAATGAAGGATGGAATCTATGAACCTTTGCAAGAACCCAAAAAAAAAGTGAATGTTCAAAGAGAAGGAAGTAGGAATTAAAAAAAGTAGTGAAGAGAAAATGAAAGAAAATTTAAAAAAGTTACATGCACAAAGATTATTTTGGATACTTAGCAAAAACTTTGGACATTTTATTTTGTTAGTGGTATCAAAGAAATTGACTTAATAGCTCCTCAAGTCACACATTATATTATTTGTCACAATAGTCTAATTTTAAATTTAAATACACAAACTTAAGCTAGGAGAGGGTTAATCATATATAACATAATTAATGGTATAACTACATTGAATAAACATGTAAATTTAGATCATTGTAATATTTTTAAAAAATTTGTGGAAGAAATAAATAGTCCTAAGTGAGAAAAGATGAAAGGCAACCTTCCAAAAAGAGACCAAATATGTTTTTTTAATTCCATATCCTTTTTTTTTGCTACAAAAGAACCTTTCATAAAAGATGAAATTTGCAAAAAAAATTAGCAATTATTTCTAGAAAACTTGAATATATTAACTATCAAAAACCATCTTCTTTTATAGTTTGTGGAAAGTAGTTAGTTGAAAAGATTTAGTATGAGTTTATGTCCAAGAATTGTATTTCCATACATAAAAAAATTCTTTCATGAATTAATGGAAAAAATTAAACATTTGTATGTTTTACCAGCTTTAGCAAAATGTCATTTTACAACTACAAACTAATTTGATTTGTGGATGTCAAAAGGTGGACATTATATTTTTGCATTGGCGATTAATTTTTTAGGAGTTGAGTAGTAGTCAAAGCACATTACATTTGGTATTTTTTAAGCAAAAAAATACCAATTGACAAACCTTGGCCAATGTTGTGATGTGTAGTGTCGTGACGTACGGGGTCGTAAGGGTGTAAATTTGTAGTAAACTCTACTAAACAAAAAGAGTAAAGCTAGTCAAAGGTATAAACTAATCAACCAAAAAGATATGCACGCATATATATATATATATATATATAATGCACAAGAGGAGGCTGAGATGAAATTCTCATGTATTGAATTGCTAAGAAAGAAGAACATGTAATGTATATAGACAGTGGTCGTGCAATGGCCGTCGTGAGCATCTAGAAATCCTATCTGATTATGGAGGAAACTCTCCTGACAAAGGAATTCCAGAAAAACTAAAGAGAAAAGAGAAGGGTTTGGCCTTTTATATAGTTGCCAACAAAATGAACCCTAAGTACCTAATAACGTACAATCACTTAAAACCATACATTAACCTTAGAAGCACACATGGGCATGCCCGTAACTGGCCATCATGTATGAGGCCATGTACGAGCATGACAGTTATCATGATGTGTAGTGTTGTGACGTATTGTGTCGTAAGGGTGTAAATTCGTAGTAAACTCTACTAAACAAAAAGACTAAAACTGGTCAAAGGTATAAACTAATCAACCAAAAAGATATGCACACACATTTATATATACAATGCACAAGAGGAAGTTGAAATGAAATTCTCATGTATCCCCCCTTAGACCTGAGCCGGGAAAAACATGTAATGGTGTGAGTAGGAATCAAGGCGCTGTAGGAGAACATGATGAACAATATCAATTGCTAGTGGGAACTTGAGTGAGCTCCAGCTTGAGGCAGAAGAGATGGTATCCACCATTACAGTTATTGCAATGTAACATCTAATCAGCATCGTCTGTCCTCTGATATACTTGACATGGATAATCAAATGGAGGAATCTAAGTTAGCGTGATGATGGTAGGATCCAAGTTCGGCAAATGGTAGGGCGCACACTTTTTGGAATGATCCTGAATTATGCATCTGTTAACTCCTTACAACTAGAACACACTTGAAGGCCTAATCGCTTTAATCCTCAAGATAGTGCGACCGGAAGAAGTGTCTAGAGTATCATTGGGTTACCACTGGAGATACACAAAATCGCCAACATCAAATTGCCTCACCTTAAGTTTGTAATTGCCACCTTGTGTGTGTGCATATCGTAAGGTGTCTCAATGTTGTGCAATGGACAAGTTCTCCATGGCCATGGGCATAACCTTCTTGAATAGAACAGCCCTTTTTGTAATGACTTTAGCCCAAGCGGTTGGGGAGTCCAAGTCCACAACCTGGTCCATTTGAGCAGTAATGGAAGAGGATGGAATGGGATGTCTCCCAAAAAGTAAAAAGTAAGGAGAGAAATGAAATAAAGAGGCGTGTTTGGACATCTTGTAACCCATGGCAATGTAAGGGAAGGCTAGGTCCCAATCCTCTTTGTTCTTAGTGAGGCAAATTTTCCGAAGTCCCTTCTTGCATGTTTGAACCATCCTCTCTACAAGACCATTAGCTTGGGGATGATCTCTTGAAATCCGACGATGGTCAATGAGAGCATGGTCAAGTAGGTTTAGGAATTCTCCCCTGAATTTTGATCCTTGATTAGTAAGGCACTTAGCACAAACCCCAAACCTACTTAGAACTTGTTTTAAGAAAGCATGGCTTATGTTGTGTGATGATTTGTCTGGTAGCACAACAAGCTCAACCCATTTTGAAAAATGCTCAATCATAATCATGATGTAAACATTACCCTTGAAGGTTTGTGGTAACTCTCTAGCTAAATCACATGATCAACAATAAAACATGCCCTGAATAGGGAGTGGAGAAAGCGTGAGTTGTCGAGAGGAGAAAGAAGTTCTCACTATATCACATTGTTCACACCTAGCAATGATGTTTCGAACTTGAGCATACATACCTCTCCAATGGTAATGAAGAGTGAAAATGCTATAAGTATATTTAACTCCAAAATGTCCAAGCTCCAAAAGTATCTTCTGAATAAAACCAGGGCGTTCATGTGGTGGAGGAACCATTATGTCGCCTTGTGGTAAGCATCGAATGAGGTGATTGTCCCTCCATGACTAGCGTTTGGACCGCTATTGTATGCGATCTTGATGATTTGATGTAACTTGGGGAGGGTATTCCCCATGTTGAAAAAACCTCAAAGTGTCCAATTCTTCCCATATATCCACAATTTGATGTTCAGCCAGGTTACATTGTAGTAGTGCAAGATAACTAAATGCATTAGATACATGTATTGTTGGAATTTGGTCAAAGTCTTGCTTAACTTCTGAGAAATCTTCAGAGGTAGTGAGGGGTCTCCGCAACATGGTATTTGCGTTTTGATGTGTAATACCAGGTCAGTGAATAACCTTGAATTCATACTCCTGAAGTATAAATGCCCAACGAGCTAACTTACCATTAAACTTATCGTTGGTCATCAACCACTTGATAGGCTGGTGGTCGGTATACAAAGTGAAATTGGTGCCATAAAGATAGGGCCTGAAATGTATGACGGCCCATACAACAGCAAGGCACTCCCCCTTGTATGAAGAGTAGTTGCTCTTAGCCTTGTTGTTGCTTTGGGATGCACATGCGATAACATATTCCTTGCCTTCCTCATCAAGTTGGCCAAAAATAGCTCCAATACCAAGAGCACTCTAGTTAGTGTGTAGAATGAAAACCTTGTTGAAATCAGGTCTTCTCAGAATGAGGAACTTTGAAAGCTTTTCCTTGAGTGTGTTGAAAGCTTCCTGAGCCTCATCACTCCATGTCCAAGCAACATCCTTCTTTAACAATGCATAGAAAGGATGAGCAATAGTACTAAAGTCTTGGACATAAATTCTATAGTAATTACATAATCCGATGAAACTCTTTAACACGTGAACATCAGTAGGATTGGGCATCTCCAAAATGGCTACCATTTTGGCCCAATGAACCATAATAACATTTGGCAAAATTCTATGTCCAAGGTAGATTACTGATGTGACAACAAACTCACACTTTTTAGGATGGATCTTCATATTGACTTCGTGGAACCTCTTGAATAACTCCTCAAGATGAGCCAAATGTTGTAGGAGTTCCTTGCTATGCACTAGGACGTCATTTATGTAGCACTTTAGGAAATCTACCCCTTCGAGAACCTGGTCCATGACATTAATTTTTTTAGCAGGTAACCATTAGTTTAAGGTTTTATGATCAATTTAAAACACTAAGGTATTTTTTAGGGTTGTGGCAAAACCTTTTTAGTACATGTTTATAAGGTTTGTGCACCGATTATGGGGTGTATTTTATGCAAGATAATAATAGCCAAGATGGTTCAAAGGGATGAGTTGGCAAAAATTCCAAAGTAAGAAAACCCATTCGTATATAAAATCCCATAAGTAATGTAACATAGTGGTTAAAGAAAGTGTAAAAAATAAGGTGGAGAGTTGAAAATAGATAAATATTTTCAAAACAACATATTGATTTAATGAATAATTTTAATGTTGTAGTTAAAAACATTATTAGGTGGTCAAATTATAATAATGTCATTAAATTGGTTTAATAATCTTGTGATAATTTCAAATTCAAAATATGATGTGATTAATATTAATTTAGTGGACATTGATTTCATTATATTTACTATCAATATGAATTATAAAAATTAAAAAAAAACATATATTGGTTAAATTATTTTGATGTAATTTTTTTGAATGAAGTTGTAACTAATAAAGATTTGTAAATTGCATTTTTGTTTATATATACATACATACACCTCACATACATGTTTGTTATACTCCACATACATTTTTCAACCACAATTTTAATTCTAAAGTTTTAAATTAATATAGTGTATCAAAATTAATTGAATATATATATAAGTTGGCTAAAATATGTGCATATTAATAATAATAATAATAGGGTGGGAAAAAATTTAAACACCAATTACTCTTTTTTTAAATGGTTGAGTGATGCATGTGGTCTTCAAACCATACTTTAAGTGGCCTTCATCAACATACCTCAAATACAATGCATTTAACTTTCAAAGGTTAAATTTGATGTATTGATTTAATAATTATATTTTTATAATGAATGTAATTGTATTTATCACTTGTGTTCACAACATTTTATTGAAATTTGATATATGATATATTAAAAAAAAATGCTTAAATATTTTCAACCAAAAAAAATTATGAATTTTGAAATATGATTTGAAATCATTTTTATTTTAATAATTACATATTAAAATCACCTTTTGATAAGTGTTTTTTTAATTTGTATTTATCAAAAAATTAATTTTTTTTGTTCACATGGATTTTAAAAGTTCAATAATTATCGCATAATGATTTTGATAGATGTGTGTAATGCACATTACAAGGTGTAATTCTTTCGTCAACTTAGAATGTGAATGTAATGTAAAAATGTCTCGACCTTAGCTTTGGGCTCGTGACCAAAACAAATGCATGGAAAGGTGAAGGTCAAAAATAGAACCCGGGAGTCACACTTGCACTTTCAGGAGTGTGAAGGAATGAACCCATACACTCCCAAGTGGATTCTCATTTTAGGAGTTGGAATTTTTACGGAGTCTTGAATCTTCAAAAATATATTTCAGGGGTCAAAATTCATTGAATTAAAGAGTTTTTTATATCATTGAGTAACTCTTAATTGTAAATGTCTAAAATGGGTTCACATGATTCATTTGAATACTTAAAACACAAGTTATGGCCAAAAGAAGGGTCGGGAATCAAAATGGCAATTTGATTCCTGCCCATTAAAAGTTAGGAATCAATTTGAAATACGTGCATGTAGATGATGTGTCGCATATTATTGAAAAACTTTCGATAAAGATTGTAACTTTGCTTTAGACTTCACCTCAATCAAAGGTTTACACAAAAATTTATGGTCTTCTAAAATGTTAAGAGTCCTAATTTTGAGAATTTCGAATTTCCCAATTTTGGGAATCCTAAGACAAAATGACATTTGGATGCAGCCCCTATGGCTAATCACAAATAATATTGCAAGGGGGAAGGTGGTGGCTTCCCCAAGTCCAGGCCATGATGAGTTTTGTAAATCTGTGTATGCCCGTGGTTCATTTGTGCACCAAAAATGTTCCAATCACGCATTAACCAACTTGTTATTTGGTTTGTGAAGGTTAGTGTGAATTATTAGCTCATTTGACATTCGTCCTAATTCACATCCTAAAGTTCTAGCATGTCTTTTTACCCCCAAAGTGTTGCGAGGTGGGGAGCATACTTCAATTTCTTCTTTCATTGTTTTCACTTTTAGATTCACATTTGAGTTTTTCAAAAAGTGCGAAGGTGCGTCAAAAAATAAAATAAAATGTTGATGTAAGCTAATTTTAATCGTCTTTATTATAATTTTTTTATAATAAACATATTTAAATGTTTGACCATTATATAAGGGAAAACATTAACAATAATGTTGTCGTTATACATAAATCCCATTTGAATAATGATGTCATGATAAATATCATATTAAAATTACAAAAATAAATGAATTATATGAATACATATGATTCACATAAAATGTTTTACGTATTACAAAAAAACTAATATCTAGTTCACATTCCTATCCTTCAAGATTTTTTATTAAAAAATTATGTGGATAAGCACTTCCTTTTCAAATGTTGTGTGAAAAATTATTACTAATGTTTTTCAAAATAGGGTGTTTTAGAATTAAGTTTTGGACAAATAATTTTTTTACTTTACACCAACAAATTTTCAATATTACAAAATTTCAATAAAATCAGTGGAACAATCGTAAAAAATATGTTTGTGTAAAATTTGTGGCTTTCAAAGTGTAAAAATGACACAAAAATAAAATTATATATATATTTAAACAATGTATCTTTTTTACTTGTGATGTTTTGATATGAAATATGTACAATTTACATTTTAACAAAAATTGTGTAATTGTCGTGATATAATTTTGCATAAAACTATGCGATTTTTGTGTGTTAAATTCACATATTTCATTAAAAACAATGTTTTATTTTTTTGAATATTTAAGATATTGAATATATACAAATATTGTTCATATTACTATAACACAAAATTCATATGATTTTTTTTATGAATTTAAAAAAAAATGAATTTCACACAAATTTTGTACAATTCTATAAAACTTGGTATGTTTGTGATGACATTTATAAAAAAACTTATGATTTTTTTGCACACTTCAAACTTATTTGGGATTATTTATGTAAATGTAAGTTCAAAGGGATTTGTTGTGTTTTTGCATCTTTGATATATCATTGGAAGAAACAAAACATAATTTTTTTGGTAACAATTGCCTACTTAACGAAAAACAATTTTATACATAGTTAGTAGTTAGATTGAATCTAGTGGGATGTTTATTTTTTGTAAGGATCCTCATATGTCTTTGTTGGTTTCAATTTGGTATGAAAAATTTGAATTTTTTTAAATTTTTAAATTAAAAAGCAGCTTGACAATCCCAATCATAGTGTTTGAAAATAAAAGACTTGAAATTGTGAAGGGATTGGGTGTGGTTGAAAATGAAAATTTAGATATTATTGATGTTAAGTTTTTTTTTATGAAGGACCAAGTAAAGGATTGTGTAAAATTGAACATAATCTTTGCACTGTCTTAAATTAATGATGCATTTCATATTTTTGTTTTTACAAACCTAACGTTAAGTTCATGACCAAGAGAATGGTATGCCAAAAGAAGCTAGTTGAGACAATGCTTTAAAATTCAAACACATTGCTGCAAGTATTAAAAACATGATAAAAACATAATCTTTAACATTCTTAAATGAATATTCATTTTCAAAGTTTAAATCATGAAAAAATGTCTTACATTTTTAATGTGTGAATTATGTACTCACATAATTAAGGATTGGGACTCCTTTCTTAAATATTGAAACATAATCTTCATCACAAATCACAATATATTATTTTAAAAAAAATGATGCCTATTCATAAAAGTTCAACCCATTTGAATAAAAATGGGTTCAAATTGCCTATGATTAAGTCTTACCATCACTCATTATGTTGAAACATTAAATCCATGACTATGACATGTTAAGATTAATCTCCAAACCTAATCATATAATTGTACCATATAGTCATACATGATCCTGATCATGATTATATAATTCAAATCCAATGTGACTATGATCTTGATACTTTGGTGAATAGTCATCTTGAAAGAGGTGTACTTATGTAAATAGGAAGCAACTAACTTAAGTTAGGTACATAGGCTATGTACATTAAATACATTAATCTTGAAAGGTAGCTAGGCTAGAAAGGTAGTCTGGGTAGGCTGAGTAAAACAGGTGATTTATTTCTTTGCTGGTGAATCCACACAAATGTTTGAGCATTTCTACAAGCACTATGTAAAGGTAATGTTTAATATTTATTAAGTCCTCGTTGGGTTGAAATATTTAGATGTCATTTCAAAGGGTGGTGTAGGAACATTTGGAATTTGGGTATAGGAACTAGGAATCACCCTTTGTTGCCATTGTGGACTACACATGTGAATGCATGTTCAAGTTACAAAATTGTAACATTAACTTGCCATAGAATTAACACTGGGTGTGTTTAGTGCTTCAGAGCATCTCCAATAATACTCAGTATGCAATCTTGCCAAAACATTTCTCACATCCAAGTTTTAGTTATTTACTTTTGCTCAACCAGACCCATCAAACTACAAGTGGGACTGCAAATAGGTGGGAGCCTGCTAGTAGGACCCACTAAAACCAATCAATCTAACCAATCAGAAACAAGCAGTCAATAAATTCAATTTGATTATATTCATCAAACTTTTCCAAGGCTCCTCTTAGGCCCTAGAAGATGTACAATATTCTGGGGTCAAAACAATCTTCTAGTGGATCCAATGCATTGGATCGACTAGATATGACTATTGCAACCAGCATGCACTAGTAAGACTCTGCAAGTTCAGATTGTTCGGGTTTTGAACCCAAACAAGCTGAACTGTTGGCTATATCCAGGAAAGATTACGCTAGGAATTCTAGTTTTTCACTCATGTTACATATCAATGGCTAGATAAGTAGCATATCCATATTTGCTACTTAAATTGGCCAATCATGCACCATTTGACAGCTTCTCAATGCTGTCCTGTAGGTTGATGCAGACTGTGTTTGAAAAGGATTAATAAAAAGAATTGGAAAAATTGAGGTGAATGTTTGATTAATCAAAGAAGCTTATAATCAGACATAGAAGCTTGATGGGAAGAAAATTTAGCTTCTGTTTATTCTCTTTCTTTAGTGATAACTTTATGTTGACAGATTTACACTGCTTATCTGAAAAGGGAAATCGTAAGGGTTGTGCACAGAAGCATGTCTGATTCTGAGAACATGACATTGTGAATGAATGGCACTCAGTAAATTTATTGCATCCTGTCATGAAGCAAACCTGGATCTTGTCTGAGGAGAGAATACTGTAGAGCACTGCATTCTTGTAGAAACTATATTTCCCTCTCCAGGTCCAGGATTGCTGTCACCACCTGAAAAATTTTGACCATCCCAACTCACCGGCTGTAAGACCTCACTCCAGACAAAGGCCTACTCCTTGATGAACCCCTTTTGTATGCACCAGCAATTCTCACAGGCTCTAAAGATCTCATCTATTGAATCCATCATAAGAAGCTAAAAATATTTTCTCACCTTATTACTGCATGAAAATTAACAGATCTCTAAATCTGAAACTCCTAGAGCTCTATTGGAAGTGACTAGAAGAAAGGGGTGAGCACAAACTGCAGCAATCTGTTTGCAAGATGAAAGTGATACTCTAACAACTTTTATAGTTTCAATTTATCAGTAGGCCATTAGATGTTACTTATCTATATCCATGCCAAATATGATAGGGGTCTAACCTTGAAGGAGAGTCTGGCAATTGTGTTGCCTCCATTCCAGCAGTTAAGATGTGACTATGTAAACTCCCCGTAAAATTAACCTTGATAAAAGGACCACACACATCTTTAGTACAGTAAACAAAGCAATGGATTTTTCCTAGACAAAAATGATGAGCATCAGGTACTATGACAATGCTTGATGGGCAGGTTCTTTTCTAGATTTCAAGATTTGTCTGCAGATATACTTTTAGCACTACTTATTTATCAACTTAATACTGATCAACTATATGCTCTTCCTTTCTCAACTCTTGAGAAATGCATTAATTCCTGATTGGGACCAAAAAAAAGAAGTTGTACATGTTCAGTGACTATATACTACAGTCAGAATCTCCAGTGTTTCTGCAGATGTTTTCTTTGCCAGTACTGGAGCTTGAAGTAAGCTCTTCTTTGTCCCTGTATGCCATGAATCGATACTTCCTATCTGATCTGCAAACCTTGACAACACAGAGAACATTCAGTGGTGCACAAGGTTTGTGGTACCTTGTTGTGCACAAGGTACCACAAACTGAAACTGTCTACTTGAAAAGTGTGAATGACAACAATGTCAAGTATATACAACAATATATCCAATGTCAAGAATATACAACATTACTCCAATCTCAAGTATACACAACAGTACATCAAATGCAGTGTGATTGGTATATAGGTTTAATATTCTTCCAACTGCAATATGAGTCCATCTTTTGTCATTGCAGCCTTGAATGAGGAAGAGGAAGATGAACATCACCTAAAGCCAATCATCCAAAAAAATCTCCAAGATGCCTTTGGAGGAAAGACAGCATAGCCAGTTGGACCTCCTTTCCTCTTCATATCCTGCATGCAAACAAGCTGAACCTACTTAACACACCACATTCTCCAAGAATGTAGAAAGGAATTCCATAGTTGGAACAATGGAACTTATTCCAAAAATTCCAACAGCAAAGAAATGTCAATGGTTTCACACACAAACTCTACAAAAACATGTGAGGTAACCAAAAAAAACATGATGTATCAGTTCAGGCCAACATGACTAGAATGAGCGAGGTTCTAAAGCTTGTGAGAGTCACTACCAAACTATCAGACAATCACCTTCATGAGGTATGGCAGTGACTAGCTGCCATTACTCTCCACTGGCTTCATCACCTCCTAACAGTGGCCATAGACAAGCAAATAATAATAACTGGTCAGCTCTTTAGGCAAACAAACAATCAAACATCTATGTACTGAGTTTCTACGCCTCCATTGTGACACTATAAACAGTACTTCTTTTGTAGAGAGAAAATCTCTCTAGAAATCTCATTTCAGGAAAGAGGCAAGAGGTGAGGTACAGGTGAATTAAATGGAACCTGCACAAGCTGCTTAACAATGCGACGACCAATTCCTCTCTTTTGGTATTCTGGATCAACTGCTACATCACATATAGTTGCCTGCCAACACAACATGAAATTGTCTTTATGTATGATGCATTTGCTGTAGATTGGTTTCCTCATTTCAGGATCATTTCATCTCAAGAGTTGTTCAAGTAGGAACATTTTGAAATGAATGTACAGTGTTCTCATGTGGAAGACAGTTTGTAATGAGTTCTGTCAAGAGAGGCACTTTCTAGCAATACAGAAAAGCCTGATGGTGGTTATCACTACGTACAATAAATGCTCCATCAGACACTGCACGTCCAACACCTGTTCAAGGGAAAAGGCAAACATCATGACTAGGTTAGCAATCCAATAGAGTTCTGCATGCTCCAAATGGGAACCTAATTGGTTTCTGGCTTCCAATGATACAAAGGGAGAGTTTTCTGAATTGGGCAACCTTTAAAACACACTGGCTTAATTGAGGATCTGCTTTCTGTAATTGCTCCTGATATTAACAAAATCTTTCTGCAGGATCATTATTTTTGGACTGGACCTATCCATGCAAATGCACACAATGGAACAAGATTCAGCAAGTGCTCCATCATATTGCAGCTTTAAGACATTCCCAATTACTGGTCAACATCTTTGACATGAGTTCAGTTCATTTTTACACATGCACTCACCTATAATCTTTGTGGAAGATGTGCTTCCACTTATGTCATTTTCCACTTGAGCCAAGACCACCACAAACTGCACCATTTTTGCTACTCCACAACATTAATCAGCTGCCCTAGGTGATTCTGAGAGAACCCTCACATAGGCTTTCTATGCAAAACCAAGACTTACAAACAGCAATGGCCATAGACAATGTATTGAATTCTGTGAGTAGAACAGAGGCTGTTCATATACCCAAAGTTATATGGAGGACAACACTCTAATGCAGATAAGGAAGGGAGTTCAAGTCCAATCATGCTACTCCCTTGTACAGTTTTTGGTGAAAGGTGAGGAAACCAAATGGGTGTCATCTTACCACAAAACTATGGTGGAAAGCTTTCAAAATCTTCCTTGGATCCCTTGAGACCTTCAGTGTTTTGACCCACAACTCGCTGAGCTGAAAATGTCCCAATGAAACATCTAAGAGGGAGGAAGAAAAGTTTAGATGTTGTTACATTGACTGCTGACTTAAAAAATGGCTTGTGAAACTCTGTTGTACAGGCCAAACAAGTTTCTTATGCCACTGTGATCAAACATTCTTGGCTGTTTCAATAGTGTTGTAACAGATGTAGGAGTAGAACAAGATGGTAGAGCAAGCTGCAAGTAACTACCAGTGTACTGCTTTCATGACATATTCATGAGACTCTTTTAACACATCACAGGGGCAATATGAGTAGCATTACTGGCAACTCAACCTGTGGGAAAAATAGTCAGGTGCACATGCCTGGACAGGATCAATGTCAGAGAAATTTGAGCTGTAAGTGAGAAGGCGTGACAAGAAAGCTCGCCGTATGAACCTTAGTGGTTGGGGCAGTGGCACTGATGCTTGTACTCTCCCTCTTCTGTTCTTTCCCAATTGCCACCACCATATCTGCCACAACCTATGCAACAATGTCAGCTCAAAATCCAGACAAGGATCAACATCATCAGCTGATTGAACTGTGAATCTGAACAAAGAATTGAATTGAGATACACCTGACTGCAAAACACTTTGAAAGAATTCAATTCTACAAGAGAATCTGGGATGAGAATGAGAACTGGTGCATTTTGTATATAGCTTTGGGGCTGTTGAAGTTGCAACCGGATTGACAAGGATGTTAAGGAAATCTTTGAACGCCAAGGTCTTCTCTTCTTCTTCTTTTTCCCTTTTTTTCGTTTTTTGGCTGTGTTTCAGTATGAGGATTGCAATGAGGGAAGAAGACAATTTACCCCACATAAGAGCTTCTCAGCATATCTTGCTTGATTTGGAGCTAGCAAGCACAAGGAAGAACATGGAGATCGCATCTTTCTTAACGAACCGTATGATACCCCTTGCCTGTAGGATTGCAATGGATGAGGAGGTCGAGAATTTAACGACAAACGAGCTCCAAGCTTGCTGCAGGACGACGACGACAAAGACGCACCTTCGTAATTCTTCGAGTAACAGCAAGCAGATGAAGCAGCTTCGACACTGCGATACGATGGAAATGGAACTTTGGAAGAAGAAGAAGAAGAAGAAGAAGCGGCCCTAAACTTGGAGTTACCGCAACGGCGAAACGACGCTTGAAAAGTACTACAGCAGGACGAAGGCAGTGCTTCCACAACACAAAGTAGAGCAGAAGAAGAAGAAGAAGAAGGAGACGATAATGATGATAGTGAGGGTGAAGAATGCAGAAGAAGTTTGTGGGAGACAAGTGCGGACGGGGAAGGGAAGGCCAGCATGGCTACGAGCGGCAGCAGACGCGCTCATCAGTGGGCGGAAAAGCGAAAAACACTACACGAACGCACTCATTCCATCAACACAACACTGGAGCATGCATGCGAGGAAGGGGGGAAAAAAAAGACAAACAAATAAATACCTCACCGAATCAATCCATCAGCAATCGAGCATGCGGGGGTGGGCCAAAAAAAAAAGCCCAAAGAAAACACCAAACCGACTCCATCATCAGCAAAGGAGCATGAGGGAAGAAAAACAAACACAACAGACAGACCGACTCCGACAACTGTGGAGCAATCGGGAAACAGGGAAACAACAAAAACCCATCGCCCCCCGCGCCCCCACAAAACACCACAAAGGACGCAACTACAGAAGAGGAAGGAAGAGTGAAATCCCATTTGGAAAAACCGGAAAAAAAACAAAACAAAACAAAACAGAAGGGAAATATCTAATAAGACCTAACGGATGAGCCCAGCCGTGTGGTGAAAAACCACGGGATGACATTATCTTCTGGTAATGGTCATACATGCGGAATTAGTGATCACAGAGTGGGCGAGTGTGAGTGATTGTTGCAGAAGGTTTTTTTTCTTCTTCTTTATAATCATTGAATCTGCCAATCTAGACCTGATTGTCATGGAATGGCCTCGCCCTTGCCCCTTATGTTAGCTGTGCATCACCTAGCTTGCCCTAACAGGCGGCCCACCTGGTGGTGCCTTATCCAACACTGTACCAATGCAGACTAGGTACGTAGATCCAAAACTTCTTGAGACTGTTTGCAAGGAGCAAAGATTGATAACAACCTCCCATCGCATTAAAAAACGTTCCTTCAAAATCAGACATTAGCAATCACCCCGGATCTTCTTCAAGATGTTTATGGCTTTGCAATTTTGCAATGTGGTTATATTCGTACTCAAACAAGATATGAAAGTGGAAACATTTAATCATCCTTGTATATATGAAAGGTGGCTAAATACTAAAACTTCTCTTTTTGCCCTGCGATACCCAAAGGATATAATTTTCTGCCCGTGCTTCAAGTGCAAAAAAGGTCAGAGGGCATTTCCCAATAATAAGGGTATGAGGCAATATTTTGGGAATGCCTTTAACCTGGTGCCCTTCCTATTGTAAAGGACAAGGCAAACCTTATCATCAACCAACCTAGAGCATAGACATATGAAGAACACGAAGCAATAGGATCAAGAATCACCTTACATACAAGAAGAGGCCTCTTACACCTACTATTCACATGTAGAAAAGGTAAAACACATTCTACTTATTGCACATCACACTTTGAGAAGAGATCATGGCACATTCTAAGGAACATCTACAATCAAGTCTTCATCTTTCACCCCAAAACATCAACATTTGCCAATTGTTGCCTGGTGAGATGCAATCTTCAAAACATGTTGCACCATCACACTTTGTCAAAACATCCATTTTGATAAGTTCTTTGACATTGATCAAATGAGTAGTAGGTGTAACAACACACCTCTACGATGAGCTGAGAAGAAAGTCAACCAGTTTCCAGAACTAGTGGCTAGCTGAAAATGATAGATTTCAGAAATAGAAGTCCAGTTTTTTTATTAACACCCTGACCTGAACCATAAATTTGCATCAATTTGATGAATTCCTGCTGACAAAAGAAGAATCCAAGTCACAACTGAACTAAAATCTGTGAATGGATCCAAACTACAAGGATCGAAACGGTGGAGGAGAATACCCACAGCCAACACAGACAGCACAGCCAACAACAATTGACAAACTCAGGAATCAGGAGTACTGAATTATTCATTATTCATCACAGTACCGAGTGGGTGGAGAATATGTACTTTTCTCAAAATCCCCTGACTTCTTCTGCTCAAATTTTTAACCCTCAACTATGCATGTGGCCTAAAATTGTATTTGAGATCAAAATTTTGGACTTTCCCTGACAAATTTGTATGTAAAAGTACATTGAGTATTGAAGGGGCAACATGGTACACTTTCTTTGCTCGTGGCTGGCAGACAAAAATCTGACTATTCACCTTGGAATTTGGCTGACTCGCTACTTCAGAAATCTCAGATACCAGGGAGAAGTCCCAGTAACTCCCCACATTCAATGACACTGCAAAGACTGCATGGGGCCAACTGCTCCTTGAGACTACAAAAAAGATGTCATTGGCACAATCTTGCATCTCCAGGATTCAAATATGAATCCCCCATCAACCAGCCCTGTTGCAGGTAAGAACACAACCCATCAGCAAGATGCCTGAACTATAGTAAATGTACATATCTCGTCCATTGCATTTGGATCCAAGAGAATGGACCCTCTCAGTGTCTTGCTACACATCTTTCAGTTTCCATTCCATTCTCATCTTCAAATCCACAAATCCATCCCAATTTCAAACCTGAAGAACTAATTTATCCCCTGACACATGGAATACAAATATCTGGTATGCTGAAGTTCACTCAGTACTGCCAGAAAATCACAAAAGCCCCCAAGTGTTCAGCAAGAATGTAGAATGGTCATGTGGCAATTCTGTTCTTATTCTTCCAAGACATGTTTCAGGAGCATGACTCTCATTTGAACTAAGGGGGAAAAAAAGGATTCGGTTGACTGTTTGCTACTTCCTCCCGTGAGTGGCAGCTGTTTTGTTTCTAGAAGTTCCTCTTCTCATTAAAGGAAAGCCAGCATCTTCTATTCACTGCTAATAGATTAAGGATCATTGCAAGCAGATCAGGGGTGCAAGGATAGGAGTGACAGGTGAAGTTTTGAGTTTATACCTTTGCAGTTGCTTGCTGTTTGAAATCCTCATACAATGAATTGGTGCGGTATACACTCTCTGCCAATGCATTTTCTACCAGTGCCCCCTGCCTAGCTTCAGGAATGCCTCTTGTGTTCCGTAACGTGTGGAGCATAACATTTGCCTGATGAAAAATTACTCAAACCCATCAATGTTCAGACCCAAGTGATTAGATTTCATTTCATTTACTTGTCAAAGCTGTTAGATATCATTCAAGAATACAAAGGACAGAGTGCAACAAAATCAACTTGTCCATCCCAGTCCATCAATTCAATATGGATGTTTTAGATCAACACTGATGACACTAACATCCTTGATATGTTGATAGGAACCTTGATCCAATGAGTAATTTGACATGCTTCCATGGTACAGAGTCACCCCTAGATCTGCCCATTCAACTGTGGAAGTCATAACAGTCATTGGATAGCTTACTTGAAAGGCAGCCCGAAGAACATCTTCTGATGTTGCACTATCTTTGATCACAACATAGGCACGTCGCCTACTTGGACGATATGTCACCATATACTTCTCATTCTGAAGAAGACAAACAGAAGATTGATCAAATTCATCATCCTGTAAAGAATAAAGGTTTACAATCCCACAAATGACAAACTGCTATGGATGACATATGAGAAAGGCATACCCACCTGGAACAACTCTACTGCTTTTGTGAAATCCTGTGCATTTGCAAAGGCCTGGGAAACACGAGCACCTGTAAAATTGACCAAAAACAGCATGGACTCCAGTCACATGCCTTTTATCCAAGACTCCTCTCCCAACTTTTATGGATCACTGAAACATTAAGGTAGACCCTGAATCCTAGACTGCAAGGCACCATTGACACGGAGAACAAGCTGAAATGATACCAAACAGTATTCAGATGAAATCAAGTGAAACAGGAAGATCTCAGTTTAAGAAAATACCAAGCTCAAGTGGTTTTTCTTGAGCCCATGGAAGTGTAATAATGCCCTCATTCTTATTGGCTTCCTCAAGTGAAGGAACTTGTCCTGAAATACAAAACAGCACCAAATTTGTCAAAAAGAAGCTCATCAGATACACTGCTCCTGTGTCTAGAGAACATTCAACTGTAGCTTTGTCAAACAAACCCAAACTGCTCATCTGATGAATACAGCACAACCAACATGCAGTTAGACAGTTTAATTGCATGAGCCATGCCCATCATAACAGATGAAAAGGGTTTCTTCTATACAACTTCGGGATCCTGGATCTTTTGAACCCCTAGAACTTCTGAAGCCCCAGATCTCTTCCACCTCTTGGCCAGATTCAAAATCCAATTGCTTTCTGGAGATCAAATTCACTGGTGAATTTCAAACAGTTTGTGAACATTTGTGAGATGAAAACAAAGACCCTGCAATTAACACAGTATTCAGAAAAAGAACCCACCAGTATCAAGGAAGGAATGAACAGCCACCCCAAATCTGGCACGATTCAATGTAGGCAGACGCACAGCTTTCACCTGCCCTCTCCAATTGCATCACAGCATAAAAATCAACAATGGCTTACTTACAAGCAGATTAGAACAGAAACAATATCCAACATGTCAAATGGAAAGGTACATGGATCATCAGACTTTACCTCATTGAAAGATGAGACCAAGTACCCACATGATAGCACACAGAAGGTAGCTACTAATGATGGGTTTCTTTTGGAAATGAAAATTCCAAGCCCTGTGCCCAGCTGCAAGACAATCATCAATGCATGCACCCTAGTTCATCAAAATCTAACAAACTGCAGAGACATAAGCTTAATGGCAAGGTAAAAGTTTGCTTGTGCACACTGACATCTGAAAATATTGCATTCGATAACTTCAAGAAACAAAACCAAGTCCTACAGGAGATAAGAACAAATCCCTCTTGCAATGACAGCAAACAGAGGTACACCCAAACACATGTAGAGAAAGAGATTAGCAACAACAAGTACCAAATCAGCAATGTTGCTAATACACTCTCCTTTAGCAGTTACATCTCCAATGTTTTCACGGCAAGCAAAAGCCTTATAGATAGGGGCCCGTGTCGATGTTGAAGTAACTGCTGCCACATTCTGTCAACTTCAGTGTGTCAGATTGTGTTATCATGAGGGAGGAAAAATGTAGAGAAGAAAAGAAGGATGTGTGCACTTTTGGCCAGAAAGAAAGCAACCAATTTTACACTTAAATCTTTTGACAGTGTCCATACTATAAAAAGCAACAAACACCGAATCCAAGTTATGGGGTGTCATCCAAGACAATCAACCTTAGCCACATTGGCAGCACATGCAAGTGGCAAAAATAGGTGTGGTACTGCCATAGTAGCTAACTCCACTCCAGCACCTAGCTGCATTAGCATGGCTCCTTTAATTCTTAGCTGGCCCACCCAACCATGCACAATCCCATGTTTTAATCACCGTGATGATTCATCAGAGATAATGTAAGTGACTTAACTAAGCTGTGATCAATCACAAGGGATCCAATGTTCTACAAGTTAAAATACATTTACAAAAGAGAGTTATAGAAAATTGCTGCCACAGTTGAAGAATGACCTGCTTAAGATCGCAATCAAATTTTTTGCCATGTCTTGCAAAAACCATTTTTCCAATCCTTCCAGCTCCATCCTGCACCGATACATAGACTATTATACCTCAATCCAACAGTTGAATTCTTCATTTGCTCTTGATGCCCATCAAATCATCTTCAATCATTGACTTCGTTTCAAGGAACAAACTGAAACATCAAAATTGAGCAATTTATGAGTCGAAACTTAAAGCATTCTGGTGTTCTCCAGAATATATGAAAAAGATAACATGAGAAAGAATTTGGCAAAAACATGGGCCTACCTTGATGACCCAATTGACAGCCACAGCAGATGATGTTGCACCTCTTCGTGAGACACCGAGTGCATGCAGCAAGGAGCGTGTTGTGAAAACCGCCATTGCACCTCCAAAAAAATACTGCAATCCTCAACAGAAACTTTGGTATAAATCCTACTACTCCTGAGATTGAATTGATATTTACTATTGATCTGCTGCAGAAGCAGCATTAGATTGCATCTTGATGCATTGATAAGAAGAAGAAGAGGGAGAAGACCTGAGCTGCCCGCCATTGCATGTAAGGAGTGTAAGCCGGTGCTACGCTCTCTGGATAGCCTTCTGGAAGCATGTAGGACTTCACAAAAGTCACAAATTCCTGCCCAAACACCAAACCCCCTCCTCAGAAATATCAGCACCTTTAGTAGTACTAGGTCTTCTTCTTCTCAAAAGTACCCAAACTCCAGTGCTCTGAAGTCTTTGTGAAAGGGCTTTTGTTGTAAGTAAAAATCTAGGGTTTCAGCCCTTGTGTCTGTCTGCAAGAACACATGGAACCTTGTGTAGGCAGGCAGGAGTCTCTCAAAGGAATCTGTTGTTCCTTAACAATTTCATGCAGTTTTAATATTCATTGCATTTGCCCACGGATGGACCAAAGAAGAAGCTTACTTACAGCATACGGATCCCGCTGCTGTAGTGCGTGCACCACTCTCATCCCCTTCTTCCCATCCAAGCTCAAGTACCTCCATTGCACTCCCCCTGCTCTCTCTGTACACATCACGCCCTTCTCGCCCTTTTCTTCCGACAAAGACAGGTTCCTTTTCTCCTCCTCGCTCCCCTTCTTCCACCCATTCGCACTGCCAACCCACGTCGTGGTCGTCGCCGTCGTCGCCGCCGCGACCTTCTTCTCCTCCTCTTTCTTCCGACCTTTATCTACTTCCCTCTTACTTACTACAGATTCTTGCTGCTGCCGCCCTTCAACTTTATTGCTAACAACTCTGTGTCCCTGAGACTTGCTGGGATCCGCCAAAGACTTGGCCAGATTTCGCAGCATAAATGGCGTCACAGGCGGAGACGACACACCCCTCACAGAGTCAGAACTCCGCGAGATTTTCATACTCTCCCCCACACCCAAAAAAAAAAAAAACCCCAACAACCCAGCTCCCACCTATCCTTCAAAATCCACAACACAAAACTTCACGGCAGCTCCCTCACTACTACTACTACTACTTCTTCTTCTTCTTCTTCACAACCAGAGCTCCAAAACACACATACCAAAAACCAAAAAAAATACAAAACCAGATACTGAACTCATGCTACAAACTGTAATACCCAAAACAAACAAACAAACAACAAGAGCAAAAGCTCAGCAACAAGAAATCCACAACAAGAAAATCCAAACCGCGAATGCCGTTGTTACTGACTGAAGAAGACAAGTAAATCACAAGTTTAATGCAAAACCCATGAAGTAAAAAATCTACAGCAAATTTTGCAAAACTGATTGGCGATGGTGGTGCAACAGACAGCAAACAGCCAGCAGCCAACAGCGGCTGTTTGTTGCTCGTGCACTTCTCTCTAGCCAGCCAGTTTCCACCCCATCTTCGATCCAAGCTCCGTCTTTCTGGTTCATATGTTCATATCGACCCAAAGGCAGGCAGGCAGGCAGGCAGGCACCCCATCTCCAGCAGCCTTCCACTTGCTTGCTACCGGGTCCACCAGCCGGCAACAGCAGCACAGCACACTTGCGTTGCCTGACACTGGGTCCACCAGCAAACAACAGCAGCCGCACCGGCAGCAACGCCAACCACCTCCACTTCAGCACCTTCCTCACCACCCAATACTTACACCCAACTGGGCCTTCTTTTTTCCTCTTTTCGTCCAATGAACAATGGATTTTACTATATTGTAATTTCTTGCTGAAGTTTTAGGCTCCAAAGTAAATCTCTCTTTTTTTTTCTTTTTTTTTTCTTTTCTTTGTGACCAAGTAAACTAGGTGCACTCTCCCCTACAATTTGGAATCCCTTCAGTTTATTTATTTATTTATTATTATTATTATTTTGGCATGGCAATGAGACCTTTTCTTAGTAGGGTGGCCAATATTCTTTATTGATAAATTTTTGTTGTGTTTTTTTTGGTCAAAAGATTGGTAATTTTTTTTTTTTTTTTTTTTTTTTTTTTTTTTTAAATTTTTTTTA
>Ga0116227_10003560_pt1 | contig 34492 bp, 14 predicted proteins | sample S1TSphgellanicum_FD_89693 | JGI IMG/M metagenome (GOLD analysis project Ga0116227, IMG submission 89693) | Host-associated microbial communities from peat moss isolated from Minnesota, USA - S1T2_Fb - Sphagnum magellanicum MG | ecosystem: Host-associated > Plants > Peat moss > Unclassified...
ATTCGGTCTTATGATGGCATTCCTAATTCTATTCGGTTTCTAATTTACGGCACTGTAGTGCACTAGCGTAAATCTTTCCGAAAAAGAATCCCCGCGTAATCGCGCATTTGGACAATATAGGGGCGGTACCCGGCGTTGGCAACCTTTTCAATCAATTCGAAAATACCCACCGGTAAAAGCTCAGTTGCGCTTGTGTATTGAGCGCAATGCTAAACACTTCCCTAGCTCTTCTTTCCGTTTTTACGCCCTTACTCAACTTTTTTTTAATGGTTTTATTTAGCAATTCTTCTCGCAGCTGACGCCATCTTTCTACGCTAGTCATCACAAACATGGTTTTACTCCTCGCACTTTTAGCTGTTGCCTTCCCCTCGATCGCTCGTGGAGAGTCATACAGTACAACTGTGGGTGCTTGGATTCTCTCTGATTTATTTGAAGTTAACTGAACCTTCGCCATCGATGCACTCACTTACACTATGCTTTTTGTCGTTCTTAGTGTTTCAACGCTTGTTCATCTTTATTCCACGGAGTACATGAGTGAGGATCCCCATACCGGACGTTTCATAAGCTATTTATCGCTATTTACATTTTTCATGCTAATTTTGGTCACTTCAAATAACTTTGTAGGGCTTTTTTTAGGCTGAGAGGGTGTTGGGTTGTGCTCTTACCTACTTATCAGTTTTTGGTTCACACGTATTCAAGCAAACAAAGCCGCAATCAAAGCTATGGTCGTCAACCGTGTTTCTGACCTATTCTTTACTATTGGTATTTTAGCAATTTTCTTCACATTTCAGACGGTTGAATTTAACACTGTGTTCGCACTTGCGCCGTACTTTGTGGAAAATGCAACTGTCAGCTTCGGCGGCTACATGGTACCCCCATTGACGCTGATTACATTTCTTTTGTTTTTAGGTGCCATGGGTAAATCCGCGCAAATTGGGTTACATACTTGGTTACCGGATGCCATGGAGGGTTGACATCACGTTGGGCTCTCCATTAAAAAAATCTTGCCATATGCGGGGATAACCTCGGTTGATACGACAGTCGAAAGCTGGAGTTTGTTGTTTGCTGCTGTCGAAAAATCTGTCGTAGAGGAGGTCGATCCGCAGGAAACTGACATTTCTTTGTTAGGCTCCTCAGAGACTTTACGCAAGACAACCAGCCCGTTTAACTTCACACCCTTCCTTGCTGCATCGCATCGGAGGGGTGGTGATTTCATTTTTTTCCTTGAGTGGCTCATTGGCTTCACAGAGGGAGATGGTAGTTTTATTGTAGATAGTACCGGGTATGTAAGCTTTCAAATAACGCAATCGTATTGCGATGTTCGAATTCTGCATTACATACGTCGAACTCTAGGGTTTGGTTATGTAACGCAGCAAGACGCACAAAACAATACATGACGGTTTCGTGTTCGTGATAAGCTTAATCTGGAAAAAATCACTCTTATATTCAATGGGAATCTAGTACTCGAAAAAAATCGTGACCGTTTTCGAAAGTTTGTTACTGCGTATAATGCCTGCTATAGGTCAGACTTCAAAATCAATCTACATGCGCCTTGTGCGACGCTAAACGACGCGTGACTTTCTGGGTTTGCGGACGCAGAGGGCTGCTTTACTGTATCAGTTATTGACAGACTGTCACGAGCGAAAAAACTTTACCAGGTGCAGGCATGGTTTATCCTTCCCCAGAAGGGAGCAGATAAGGAGCTTAGTTCTATATCAGAACTTGTCGGGGGTAGATTGTCATTTCAAAAGTCATACGGTGGACACAACTTGGGCGTGCAGATTACGCGCTTAAAGCCCGTTCTTGCCTATTTTCGAAGATTTCCATTGAAAACAATAAAACGTATTTCTCTCATTAAGTTTTTGGTCATTTATCGCATCGTTACTAGCAGCATTGCCAAGAAGCAGCCGCTAGACGCGAAAGAACTTTTTCTTATTCGCACTCGAGCAAAGGAAATAAATAAAATCACCGGGCTGATTGAAGATAAAGTCCGCTCCACCGGGTAATCGGTGGCGTGCTGAGGTCATTTTCGTTGGAACCTCGGCCAACACATTAGCAGGCCAACACCTGTTTCCGCACTAATTCACGCTGCTACTATGGTAACCGCGGGCGTTTTTTTGATTATCCGCTGTTCCCCACTTTTTGAGTGTGTACCTGGAGTTTTAAGCATCATTGTACTGGTTGGCGCCGCCACCGCTTTTATGGCCGCGACTTCCGGATTGCTCCAAAATGATTTAAAAAAAGTTATTGCATATTCCACGTGTTCGCAGCTTGGTTACATGATTTTCGTGTGCGGGCTATCTAGCTATACTGCTAGTCTGTTTCACCTGTCGACCCATGCATTTTTTAAAGCACTTCTGTTCCTTAGTGCAGGTGCAGTAATCCACGCTGTTGCTGGGGAACAAGACATGCGCAAATTTGGTGGACTAGCCCGGATGCTGCCGTATACATACGCCGCGTTCTTTGTTGGCTCCATCGCGCTCATGGGCGTTCCTTTTCTTTCCGGGTTCTACTCCAAGGATTTAATTCTTGAAATTGCTGGCGGCAGCGCCTCCGTTACTTCGGATTTTGCATACTCTTTAGGCTTAATTAGCGCATTCTTTACCTCATTTTATTCTTTTAGGTTGCTTTATCTTGCTTTCTACGGAGAGTCGCGTACAGCGCGAGTGCCTCTAGAGCACACGCACGAGCTTTCCGCGCGGATGGCCACAGCCTTGCTTATCCTTGCGTTTGGTAGCGTCTTTTTAGGAATTCTTGGTCGTGATCTTTTTGTTGGACCGGGTACCGATTTTTGAAATGACTCCGTTGCTGTAGGCTCTCGCCTTGCACTAAGCCAGCTCTCTGGCGAGTTTATGCCAACAAGTACAAAATTAATACCGCTGTTTAGTGCTGTAATTGCAACTGCTGCTGTTTTTTACATTTATGGTATTTTTTCACTTCAACACACAATGTACGGTACTTTTGCAAAATACTTATCGCCATATCGTTTTTTTTCTTACAAATGGGGGTTTGATACGGTTTACAATCAGTTTATTAATAAACCTTTGATGGAGGGCGCATATAATATCACTTTCTCACTAATTGACAAAGGCTTGTTAGAAGTCATTGGTCCCACAGGTCTCGGCCGACAAACGATCTTGGTAGGTCGTTTACTGGCCTCTGTACAAACAGGGCGTGTTTACGATTACGCTGGATTCATGCTGACTTTCTTGGCAATCACAATGTTGTTTCTTAACTCTTTCTAAATCGATGGACCTATGCGGCAACGCCTTATCAATAAAATAACACCAAAATCGACTATTTTAAATGAAAAGCGTATTACTACAATCAAAAAAATGAAGTTACAAGTCTGGCGTCAGCGATTTAGACTCTTGCGCGCGCGAATTCTTGTTCAAAAAATAGCCACGAAAAGCCGCAGAAAACTGGCTCGCCGACAAAAAGCCTACCGTAAATCCTTATTTAACGCCGCACGTTTAAAAAAGAGGACTTCACACGCAAATCGCACATTAATTCGCCGTGGCCGACAGTTCACCCCGGCGACGCTATCTACACAGGCGTTTAGGGTCGTTGGCTTTTCTGGTATGCGACGTAGGGTAAAAATAAGTCGACGGCTTATCCGTTTACGCGTGAAGAGTTACGTTCCTTTTCGCACCAAGCGCGTTGCGCTCAAGTTGTTACGGCGGGCACTTCGCGCGTCTCGGAGAATCTACTACCTTCAAAAACAACGTCCAACGTATAGGCGGCCGCGGTTGCGTGCCGCGCTGCACGATGTCCGATACAGTGTTTCTGGCAAGTATGGCATTGAAGCGTTGCGCGGTGAGTACTCTCGTGTACGTGGAAACACTAAAAAGCTACGTCGCTTCCAGCACGCCCGGTGGGCTAATCGCCGACGTCGCAGGTGGCAGCGTCAACATAGACCTCGCATTCGGCAAAGGCGCCGTACATTACAAGTACACCTAACTAAAACGAGGCCGCGATTATTAAGAGTTTTGACTGCGAAACGGTTTTCTGTTTGAAAATTCTTGTTCGCTACCACCCTGCGCGCGCGGTTTCGGCGTAGGCACAGCCGCCCACCCCGCAGTACACAGAATAAATTCAAAAGGAAGTCTAAGAAGCACAGTTTAGGAAAAAACAAACGTGTAAAATCTGCAAAGGAAAAAGCGCGGAAAAAACTTGTTGAAAAATCTCCAAAATGGTGACAGCTTACCAGGTTAAAGCTTCGTGGAAAATTTATTCGACGTCAGCGACGCAGAGTAAAAAGAATGTTTCGCTACAATGCCAAAATGAAAACAATATTTAAGCGAATAAAAAATTCAACCCGCCGAAATCGCTTGTCGGGCACGCAAATGGAACGTAAAACAGTGAGGTTGCTTTCATGGTTGAATTTTCGGAAGCAGCGTGACCAACGTAGGATCAGACGCTTAAAAGCTCAAGTGTCTTCTTACTTGCGCAAAGTACGCGCGCACATGCCGCCGGAAGTACCTAGTAAAACAAAAAATTCAAAAGAGGCTGCGCGGAGAGCGCGTGAAAAGCTGCACGCTGGATTAAGTCGTAAGTATGCTTTGCGCGAAAAGTCAAAAATCGTCGGGTGACTTCGCTTAGTACGTCGAAATGCGAACGCTGTGCGCGGGTATGATATAATTATAGGTGCGCGTAAGGCAAAATTTCAAAATTATGCTACTCAGAGAGTTTACCGTAAAAAATTCTTTGTACTTGCGAAAGCATCGATCCAAGCTCGCGCGCGAGCTTATTTGCGCGCACGTCGCAGGTCTTTTACGCACAAGCCCAAGAATTACGCACAAAAAAATGTATCAAGCAAGAAAAACGCTTCTCGGCGACTTCGAAAACGCCGATGACAACAACGATACAACTACCGAGGCGTTCGTAGCTCTCGGCGTTTGGTACGCCCCTATGGGCCACTAAAGTTCTTACGCTGGCAACGAAGGCCACGCCGCTTCATTAATTGGCGTCTTCGCCATTCCGTTCATTTTGCGTACGCTCGGGTTGCGGCGCAATTTAGGCGAGGACGATGAACACGTCGGTACCTTGATCGGAAACACACTACGATTAATGCATTAAAACCATTGATACAGATTCGCAGTCAAAAAAAAAGGCGTCCCCATTATGGCAAAAGGGCGGTTGGATCGAGACTAAAAATTCGCTATAAACTGCCGCTTCACAAAACTACACGTGCTACTGTGAGTCCAAACCACCGTACTGGTCGTTGAATTACACGCCGACGCCCAATTTGCGTGCGTTTTCGAGCAGCAGTTAGATCTTTTCGAAAATTAGCATTAATCGCACCCGCGTACAGGCAGCTACGTAGAACTATTGTTCGGCGATTGCTTTCTCGTAGGGTTTTAGCGTATGGACGTGCCTACAGCGTTAAAGCTCCCGTGCGCTCTGACGACACTGACTTTCACTATAAACCCTTAGCGCGCTTTACTTTGAGGAGATCCGTTTCGACTGAAAAATCCCGACGTATTCGCCGACGCTATCGTCGCGCGCTGCGTCGGCGACGATACCTCGTGAACAATCGACGCAGTGCAGTCCTACAAACTGTTCCTGCGCACAATTATCGTGTTGATGCGATTTCAGCACTTTGAGCGGTACGTGCTGCGGGTGGGGTGTGTGTTCACAGAAGAATTATTGCTCGTAGCCGTAAAAATAGGATAATAAGTAAAGCAGTTAGTCTAGAATTGCAGAACTATCTTTCTACCGTTGTACTACGTAGCATTTCCTCAAAGAAAAGTGGTGGTGTAGAAATTGCTCAAAACACTCGTCGCAAAGTGCGCAGTTTCGTGCGTGCGGCAGAAGGCTCCCGAAAACATTGGATGACGCGTTTGGAGATGACTGGCCGCGCTTACTGAACTAGGTGGGATCTTGGGCGCTCACGTTTTGTGTACAAGCGTATGCACTATACGCTACGGCGAAAACGCTATTCTTACGGATTTGCGGGAGGTACAAAACGTAAGAAAATTTGAGCACATACCGCTAAAGTTCTAGCACCACTAGAGCATTGAGCGAGACAAAAAGAAAATTTCAATCTTATCGCTCGAAAATATACTCGTCGCGATAACCGCGTGTTAGCACAAAAAAGATGCCCGGCGCATTTTGGCATTGCCGCGGCTACTTCACATGAGATTTTTTTAAAGCGTCAGTGTACCTCCGTATTTGACATACTCGATAATGAAAAAAACGAAAAAATCTATTCGAAATTCGAAGTTGGCACACCCAAAAAAGAAATTCTCGTTCGCGGGAAATCAAAAGAAAACTGTACGCGGTAATTCACGTCTTCCTTTAAGTCTTGACCGACTTCACCCCGCACGACGGCTAATTTCTCAGCTGCTGCGTAATGATATCCGTGTGGCGTCGAATCTGCGTAACCGTACGAAATACCTTTATCGGTTTCTAGGGGTTCGCCGCAGTAACACTGTAGTCTTCGCACACCTAAAGCGTACGCCCCAACTCGCGAGTGTGTACTCATCTCGGGTTATAGTACCATCCTCGGTGCGAAAGCACAGGATTCGCGGTGGCTTTTTCACGTCACGCCAATTCTGGCCAGTATTTGGGCGGCTTCCTTTACGCCCACTAGCACGCGCTGCAAGTCTGTCATTACTAACTTTGCAAAAGAGTAGGGTCCGCTCGGTGGCTTCCGCACGTACCCAAAAGCTGTGCTGAACTTTGATTGGAAATCGAGCCACGTTACGAGCCCTAAGATCGCGCCGTCGCCGAGCAACCAGATCATCCCGACGTCGACCTAAAATTTTTTGAAGACGCCAGAAAAACTTCAAAAAAGTTATCAACAAAATTGGTAGAATCCGTTCAAGAAAATCGGCTGAACGCAAGCAAACCTCTTACGGTAATCAACCTGGCTCGCTGTTTTTAACAGCAATCAGGCTTGGTGCTATGCGCACTAGGCAAATTCGAAAAAAACGACGAGTAATGTACAGTCGTCGTGTACGGCGTTGGTGATGACGGGCTGGTACCGGTATTCGTTGCCGTCGGCGACGAAGTCGTGCACGTTTTTCTTACCCAAACAAGCGGCAGCGTTGGCGCTTAGCTCGTCGCGATCCTCGGCTTATGAAGCATGAGCGACAACGCCATTTATCTGAAACACCGGTAGCCACAGGTTTGAGAGCGGTTAGTGCGCAACTTAGTATAAGGTACGCTCAGACCAGCAAGCAGTTGAATGCACTCCAATCCATCTCGAAAAACCTCCGACCGGTTACTGGAGTATTCCGTCGGCGAGCTTTACGGCAACTGGTACGATTTACAGGCCTATTAAACGTACGTAGCCAAACCGCTAGGTTGGATACCAGGTCGCATCGCGTACAGACGCCTACAAGAAGCTGTCGGGTAATACGCGCGACCTCACCAATTAAAAGCGGCCTATTACCAGCTATAATTCGGGTCAAAAATTACAAATTCAAAGTGATCAAGCTTGATAAAATTCACAGAACACGTAGCTACGCTCAATGACAGTCGAGGCGCTCCGCGGACAGGCTGCAATTTCAACGTACTCTGCGTGCTGGTATACCGATGTCAAAGATTGGTTTTTCCGAGAATTGTGCGGCTACTGGGCGTATTTCCAGCGTAAAGGGTATACGTGGTGATCTTCTGCGCAAACACCGCAAATATAGCGACGCCGTAATTTCGCCAATCGGGATCCAACCAGTACTGCAGATCGGACGTTTAGCGCAAAGATTTCGAGGAGTACGCATGTCCCGTCAAAACACGTATGCGTCCGGCGTGAATTTTTTGTCGCGGATAACTCGCACTCACGCACAAAAACAAACCGTTAAGGAAATACAGGCAGAAGGGCTACTGTCTCAACAGCTCAAGCGGTATCACGCAGCGCAACTCGTGCATCGGCGCTCAAAGCTCAGACTCCCCGGCGTGAGTGTTACTCGCCCACGCCGCCGAAAATCAGGGCTTGTTGCTTTTGTTCGAAACTCTCTAAAGCGACCGCAGACTTTACGCGGGCGTCAGCAGCAGTTCTTGCCACCCGTAAATGCATACACCGCACTTAGGGCAGCATATCGGCAGACGCAAGTCACGAACCCCAATACCTTCCACGCATACGAACGAAGAGAGGAAACGTCACCACTTTTCTGAAAAAAACCGCATAATCGCGCTAATAGCAAAGCTATTAGTAAAATTCGTCGCCGTCGCTATGGCCTGTACCGCCGCTTTTATCAAAAAACCCGACAGCTGGCCCAGTTTCGCGCAAGCTTACCTTTAAGCGCAGCAAAAAGCGCAGTTCCGCAAATTCGAGAACGCTCGCAAAATCCGCACGGTATGTCGCGTAATCAATCCCGAACATTACGGTACGCAGTACCAGTTGTAGCACGAACGAATACGCGTAATGCGTTATTAACTTCTCGCCAATCCAGTGGCGTTCAGCATTTACACGGATTGTGGCAAGCGCGCAGTATTCACGCGATGCTAAAAAACGAAAGAGGGCTATCTGCGTGATCCCCGCAAATTTCAGCACGCAATCGACGAAAGCACTACCCCCGCGTCGGTGTTGTATCAGCGCCTCGGCGCCGTCTTACTTTCCGTGCAAGAAGAATTCGCAACACGGATAACGCGGCTCGTCTACGTCGGGGTATTCCCCAAATACGATATACGGACCATACAAGAGTAAAGTTGCAGTATTTCTTCGGGTCGGTTGGTAGTGTAGGATACACTAGGCTTCGCCGCGTACATCGTGCACACTCTGAGCACAATCGATGATGGCGTCCGACCAAACGCGGGGTTCCGTTTGCGCACCCGTACAGCAGGCGGGAACTAAACGCGATTCGTTACAAAAAAGTCTCGTTTTCCAACGCACTACAACCAGCTGCCGGGGGCTTTACCAAAGTGTTTGACCCCATTAGAGGCGTGTCTTTACACACCAAGTTCCCCCCCAGGACAATTCCTTGGCGAAACTTCCATTACCGCCGTCCACGGCACAAAGACGCCCCAAAAACGTTGCAGCGATGAACGTTTACGTCTCGTATTGGGAAGACCTCCCGCACTCACGCCGTTTATAAAAAAATTACAATCGCGCAATCCCTCCGTACAGTGCGGGGCATACTTGGCGCCACATCTGGATTTGGTTCCTACAAAAACCACAGGTGAGGTATTCTCGATACTGTCACGCTTAATTCCAACGCCAGCGGGCAGTTTTATCACGCTGTCGGTCGTGTGCCTGATAGCGTGTGAGCTGCGCTCAGGGATAGCGCGGGCAGTTCTGCAGCGTACGTAGTGTTACGTCAAAAACTTTTCAGCAATTTTAGAGTACAGCTCCACAAGTTCCAAATAACACGACCTAACGTATCTTTGTGTGCAGCAGAAAACGCAGTACAGACATTAATCGCGCTTATTCGCGCAGCGATGTGCGATTCTCGAGCCGCATTATCCGTTTCTACCACAGAAAAACACCTGCGTTTACGGGGAACAGCATTCCGCGCACGAGTACAGCTTAAAGCGCTGCGCCATTTGAAACTTCGTGAATTGCCGCAGACTGGTAGCGCACTAAATTCTGTTGACTTGTTGCGTCGTGAGCAAAGTAAGGCATACAAGAGGTGATTGTCAGGCGCAGAAGGTATGCTTAAGCGTTCCCGTTGAGGGTATATTTCGACAAGTCGCAGCCGATATACTGATAACGTGGCTACAAGCTACGGGCGCCAACGTGTACGGTTTCCTGCGTCCGGTCGTCGACGAAAATCATATGATTCCCTACTGCACGCTTTTGCCAAGAAAATTAGCCCGTCTCGATTTAGGCGCACTTCTAAGCTACGCTTTCACTGGGCTACGCCAAAATTGTCAACTGATTTTCAAGAAAATGTAAGTGCCTTGTCGCCGCTGTTTGGGTCGAATCGTCGGCAATACCTAGCCCAGAAGCTGTCCACAGTTGCCTACTTATCTTCAAATATGCGAGAATTATTCGCCCATCGCGCCGCCGCAAACGGTTTTAGCGCAGTCACGAAACCTTTAACACTAAGCACAAAACGTCGGTTTATTTCGCTACCGGTAAGCCGCGTGTTTAAAAAACATCGCCGAGCGCTTCGAAAGCTGCATGCACCGTATAAGCAAGCAATGTACAGTATTCGCGCGGGTATTCTGCGCCGTGCACTCCGACGAAGACGTAAGGAGCGCGCCTATATTGATTTGCGGCAAGCGGTTCGTCAGCGGCGATTGCCAAGAGAAAAGCCCAAAAATTATAGAAGACAGCAAAGAAAGCAAAATCTTCGTCGTCGCTTTGCTGCAAGACGTGGTAAATACAGCCGACGAAGTGTTCGTAAACGTACTAAGTCTAGTAGCAGATGAACACTTCGGCATCTAAGTGCCATCGGATCACGCCGTGGTAGAAAGCTGAAAGAAAGACTTCCTCCTGTTTTGGCCTACGGAGAGAATATAACCATTCCTTGGACTACCGTACGCAAACGAGCTAGGGCAGTTCGCGGATTTGTACATCCTGCTCATCGACGCTCTCGTCGAAAATTACGCCGCCGCGTACGGGACTCTGTTTGACGGAAACGCCGGGCACGCCGTGGAAGAGCAACGAACCGTCGTCGTGCAAGACGGCGCGTGAGCCATTGGTCGGAAAAAAGAATGCGTCGCCTCCGCAAAAACTCTTTTAGTTTACGAAAAAATGCCATAGCGCGCGCCTTTTCTAGCAAAACGGCCACAAAAGCCAAGAAACGGTTTAGTCCCATTAATGTTACTCGACATGTCAATTCCCGATTGCTAAGATTTTTTTCACAAAAGGCGTCAAACTCGCTTGCGGCAGTAAACCGAAATCCAAAAGAACAGCCTTCGTTTTTAATTTTTACAAAAAGCGCTACAGTGCGTAGTCATAAATACATAAAACGACTTATGAGTAAATCCCGCATGTCCCGGCGGCGAAGTAGGACACTTCAAGTTGCTGCAACAGTCTCGCGTCGCGTGCGCATAGATCGTTCTTTAGACGCTGCACGAAATCTCGCCGTTTTATCTGTTTCGAAGAGACTGCTTTCAGCGACCACGCATGCAAGTATAACTAGCCCTTTGTGGTTTGAAGCACCAGTCACCTATACTATTAAATCTGCTGCTGTGAAAGAGCAAGAAGCCGCAGCGGCTGTCGCTGCAAAGGAGGGTAGCTTCCGACTTCCTGCACAGTATGTGGAAGGAGTAACAACATTAATTCCTGAACTGATTAATTCTATGCTTTCCACGCGAATTCAAAATAGCAATGTCAGTTACGCCACAACCAAACAAACTATTCGAAATATTTATTGAAGCCTTCGCGTATACTTAAACGTTGACCCGTTTGACAGCCGGTTCTTTGTTCGCGATAAGGTTCCTGCCGCACGGGTCCGTGTTTTTGAAGAGATGACAAATTTGTCCGCATTTCAAAAAACATTGCAACCAGATCGGGCAGCTCTACGATACCGATTCCAGCCTTCACGACTTGTTCGAGCAAAAAACACTTCGCGCTTTAGGGAGGACTGACTTCGCGCGTTTTTCCCAGCACGCCATGCCCTTTATCAAGAAAACGCTGAGGACTATGGTAAGTTCTTAGTAGCAACACACCGAATTCGACGCCTTCGCATTGGTCCGAGAAACATGGGGTCTTGACGAACGGTAACAAATATCGGTGGTCTAGAAATCCGCGCACGGCAACTTTTAAAGCTTCGTTTTTCGCGCAGACGTTCTCGTTTTGAGACGGTATTGCAGACGACACGTCGGCCCGCTGCGGAAGAGCCTGCCCCACAAGTACCTACTTCCGCACGAAAGTCGTTTTTCAATAGGTTATTTTCTACGTACAGCAGTCGTGGCTTATCGTTAACTTCCCGGTGAATGCATCGACAAAAACGGTTTGTCTCGCTCAACGCTGGCTGACGAAGCATAAGCCCGGTAGCTTTAAACGTTGTAAGAAATCGACTATTACCTCGCGTAGAGGCACGCGGCAAAAGCCGGTATATCACAACTGATTGGGCGGGGATTACGAGTAGTCTTCTCGATGATCGTTTTTCCCGTACAAAATCCCCACGAAGTCGGCAGTACTTGATTCGGTTACCGAAACAGCCAAGCGTACGTGCTGAGCGACGAATTGCTGCTATTCTTTCTTATCGGGAAACAACAGCTCGGCTTGCCCCGCAGGGGACGTCACTTACCAAAAAATTAACACGTGTTCGTCGTAGCACCTGATCCGGTATGTTTAAACAAGTAGTACAGCCGGTAACTTCGCGCAAGGAATACGCATTGCGGCGTGTGCAAGATGCACTATTTTCTCGCAGTGACACAACTGCTACAAAAAAACTAAAATCAATACGGCCCGCTGTACGCAGTCGACTTTCTGCACACCGTACCGCGGCTGTAACATACAGACGAGGTGCAGCTATTCGAACAGCCAGCATTTTCGGTACACGGAGCTTTAAACGCGCGAGAAAGGCGCTAAGTGCCTTTGCATCAAGACAGCCACTTCTACGAAATAAGAAGTTTCGAATGGGAATTTCTGTGCGTCCGGAGCCCCGTATTTTTGCGAAAAAGTTTCGCCTTGATGGGGCTTCTGCATACGCAGCTCGTAGCAATCAGAAGCTTGGTTACTTCGCCTCGAGCGCTGGGTGACAAATCACTCGCGGCGCGGATTTAGCTAGAGCTGCCGCTATGTATACTCGCGTCCGGCGTCAGGCTCCTTTTGATAGCTACCGCCCGCACCTGTGAAATAAGCTAACGCTGCGTAAAATGAAAAAGTTTCGAATTGGAAAATACTGAATTCGAGATACGTCGCATTGGCTGCGCGACCCCTGATTGTCAAAAATTGTCGCGCCGGATATGTCTTTGCGCCGTGATCGATTTGGCGGGGAATTACGCTCAAGGCCACAGCAGGTAGGAGAGTACGTGGCGGAGGTGGATGCTGCTGGTCGAGATATTCGACGCTCGGATGCACCAAAAGAAAGACATAAATTTCAAAAAATTACGCCGGAAATAAAGGATACTGAAATTAACAAAACAAATCGTATTTTAAAATACGGATCTATTACCAGTAAAACAATTGCACTACACCGCCTACAGATCGCAAGTCAGGCGCGACGAAAACCTGTTCCGACTATGCGTCTGGCAAACTACGAGTATCGCGATGTAATTCGAGAACATAAAGAAGAAAAAGCAAAATCGCCAAAACAACGGATGGAAGAAGAGCAAATTCGGGTTGCTGCGTACTGGTCCCGAAAATCAAAAAGACTTTCGCCCGTGCGCACTCGGCGGCTACCTTTAAAGCATCCAGCTAATCTCTGGCTTCCCCACGTCATATGAAAAGACATTCAGCGCCGCGTGCGTAAATTTGACTGACGAGAATCCGATCAAGTCTTTGTTCGCCGCGGCTACCGCGGGGCTTTCCGGTTTAGACCTACTGAACGGCGAAAAGCTCCCTGATTAGAACCCCTAATGTATACGCGGGCTGCTTACAGCACGCGCTTAAAAGCTTTTCGGCGACGGCAGTTCCCACACGAACAGAAAAAATTTAAATGATTGCAGCGTGTGCGCAAGGTTCTGTACCCCGGTAAACGCAGAAAGTATATTAAGCGGCGAAAATGGGCTCAGCTTGAGCGATACAACCAAAAATTACATTATTCCTTATTTAACCTTCGAGATCGCGGTGCCGCACGAACGCATTTTAAAAGACTTAATGGTAGAACTCGGCCCACCGTTAGTGCTTTTGTTTCTATGTCTAGGGGTTTAACAAATCGTCTTGATGTTACATGTTTAAAAATGCAGTTCGCCCCGACCATCTACTGGGCGCGAATTGTTTCCGAATTTGGATTACTCCGTGTAAACGGAGTAACTATATATAATCCTGACTACCGGTTAAAACCCGCAGATGTGATTTATCCGAACTGGGACGTAGTCGCTCGCTTCCAACATTATTTCCAACCGTATTTAAGCTGGCGGCAATTACGCCGCAACCGTAATAAATCTTCGACGGCCTTCTACCCCACTAACATGGAGTATCAGCCAGGTATTCGCGCAATAGTATACAAGCACGCCCCTGACGAATCCGATTTGCGTAAACGTAGTCGTGTACACCCGACATATTTGCGCTGATTTAAATTAGATTCTGTTTAGTAGCTACAGAAATCTTCGCCACCGGCTTCTGCCAAATTTTGCCGCTTTTTCACGGCGTAAGACCCTTGCACAATATGCCTATGTTTGTTACATTAACAAATACTTCCTTACCAATTATTAACAATATTCTTTACGATCCTCTTGAGCAATTCGATGTACTGGCGCTGCCACTTATTGGTGGTGGCCTAACTAATCTGTCTTTGTTACTTGCGCTAAATGTTTTAATCATGTCTATTTGATTTTCTAACTACAGTGCCCAAGTCGCAACGAACTACGACTTCTCCCTTCGTGCAATCTACCAACTAGTACGCTCCATGGTTCGCGAGAATCTATATATTGCAAAGCAACAATACTTCACCATTCTTTTTTATCTTTTCTTTACGTTGCTGCTCGCGAATTTGGTTGGAATGGTTCCTTACTCTTTCACTGTTACAAGCTCTTTCATTGTTACGTTTTTCTTGGCATTAACGCACTTTGTCGGGCTTAATCATATTGCTATTGTCAAACATGGTTGGAATGTTATGGATCTCTTCCTGCCAGCGGGCGCTCCCCTAGCGATTGCGCCGTTTCTGATTTTTATCGAAGCGGTTTCGTACATTGCTCGGGTATTTAGTCTAAGCATTCGTTTATTCGCGAATATGCTTTCCGGTCACGCCCTATTAAAAATTCTTATTGGTTTTTCATGAGCGCTTATCACCACTGGTTCTGTTATGGCTATTCTAGCAGTGCTTCCATGAGTAATTGTCACCGCGATTATGTTCCTAGAGCTACTAATCGCGTTCCTACAAGCATACGTATTCACTATTCTAATTTCCCTATACATCAACGATGTCCTAAACATGCACGATTAGATGATGAGCAGCTACGCAATTAATATGTTAGTCACACTACTTCTAACAGTCCTTAAAATTGTATGTTTACTTGTCGCGATCGCGTACTTTACTTTAGCTGAGCGTAAAATTATGGCAGCAGTGCAGCGCCGCGTTGGCCCGAACGTCGTAGGACCTCTTGGACTATTGCAGCCGCTTGCTGATGGTCTTAAACTTGCCGGTAAGGAACTGGCGATTCCAGCACAAGCATCTAGCAGGATTTTCTTAGCCGTTGCTATTAGCGTACTGCTATTTGCGCTGTGTGGGTGGATGGCTATTCCTTTTGGAATGTTTGACCACTCTGAACACCTTAACAATGAAACAGTCACCAAAATTCTTGCGTCTACCGACAGCAGCCCACTTACCTCAAGCCCCAAGCACCACTGGCTCTATATGGTTGCGCCAGACGATGCTTTCGTTCGTCCAGAAAACTTAACGTGGGAACACGAGGTTACGGGAAGGTGCATTATTAACTACTTTGAAGACGATAGGTGCGTTGTTTTGCGGGTCTGAGAGTCGGGTGAATACTCGATAATAACTCTGTCTCTTAAAGACGCACCTGAACTGTGAATGTCGTAATTTGTGCCCCACTCTCGTGGGTCAGAAGTTTCAAGGGTATGCGGGTTTGCTGTTAAAATATCAAGCGGCGCTGGTGGCGCTGTACGATTGTTCCCCCCTTTTTGGTTAACTTATATCGAGCTTATTGACATTTACTTTTTAAATACAGCACATTAGCTTTGAAACTTTTTTATTCAATATATAACGCCAACGACTCCAAAATCAAATACAAAAATCAACAAACGGCGTCTACTTTTCAATAAAAAAACAGCACCCGCTTTAAACTTGGAAAAATAAATGAGCGCATTACGTTTAGCTTTTTGAATACGTTTATACTATACGTAGCTATGGTTGTTAATTTCGCTCGTTTGCCTATAAAAAATACTATGAGTGAAGATCTCAAAAGTGTGTAATTTTCTATTACACGGAACGTAAGTACGCTTAGACTCACGCAAAATGAAAAGCAAATGCGACTACCAACACCTAAACCGTGCTATGAACGTGTACAACACAAGGTTGGCTCTAGATAAAGAAGATAAAAGCGGCAAATGAGCGGAGGCTGTCCGAAGCGAATGGCGCAATGAGAGCGTAAGTAAATTGTATATAATAAGAAGCTCCCCGTAGAGTCCTTACAAAAACCCTATAAACCTGTATTAAAGAAGCAACACCAGTGTGTAGAAAACAATGATGTTTTGTAAAGAAAATACGCGTAGCGGAAAAGCTTTAATATGCGCCTATAGACTACATGAAGATGGAAAAGTTGTGACTACGTAGGTAGTAGAAGAAAGAGGGGGACCTAACCCTGGCGCAAAAATTTCGCAAGTGTATTATTTTTTATATGTAAATACTTTTGCCGAGTTTAGGCCTATTTCGATATTATTATATTACTACAACTTTATTGTTATTTATGTTTAGTATTGTTTTTAAGCTCTAAGTTTTAGCCCATTTTAAAACGTTTTGTATTTTGACTTTCGTTTAATGCGTTACTGTTTTAAGTTTTTCCATAATTTTTTAATTTTGGCGCTAATTTACAGACAACGCTATGAGTAGAAGACATTTTAATGTCTGATGGAGTTTTACTCCTGACCGTGTTTTTAGATAAAGGTACGCCTGATTTTTATCTTGCGTAAGTTAGTTTTTGGGTTTGATCCTAGCCCCGAATGAACGCTATGATTCTATCTTACACATGCGAGTTGAGCGAGGAATTTTTATTTATCGCAGCGAACGGGTGAGCACTTCCGATTACATCAAGCAGGAGAGTTTGGAATATGTAGATTAAGACCCTCGCAAATACCAAAATAAAAAAGGCTTAGCCCGCTCTCTTATTGGTAGTCGGTGTTTTAGTGCTTGTTGGTGGTTTTGATTACGGCCCACCAAGGCGATAATGCATAGTTGGTTTGGGAGATTAACCAGCCACATCGGAACTGAGACAAGGTCCGAGCCCCTACGGGGGGCAGCAGTGAAGAATCTTGGGCAATGAACGCAAGTTTGACCCAGTGAGAATTACTCCATGACGAATGCGCCCAGTTTTCTGTAAAGTGGTTTCGCGAGATGAGGAAAATGACTCTAGCTCGGGATGAAGCGCCGACCAACTTCGTGCCAGCAGTCGCGGTAAGACGAAGGGCGCGGGTGTTATTCGTTTTGATTGGGTGTAAAGGGTAGGTAGGCGGTTTCTTGCTTTCTTTGGATAAAATCGCGGAGTATTCCTACGCGAAGTCCTTTTAAAAACAGAATCTTGTGTTGGGTATGGGTTGAGGCAAGTTCGCTTTAGTAGGGGTAGAATCCTTTAATATGCGAACGAACGTCAGTAGGCGGAGGCGCTTTTCCGGTCCCAACAGACGCTGAGCTACGGAAGCTTAGGGAGCAAACGGGATTAGATACCCCGGTAGTCTAGGCCGTCAACGATGAGTATTCACATATAGGCAGGGCACTGACGTGTAAGGCTTGCTTGGTTATTCGGCGAAAATTCACTAGACCTTGGAGCTTACAGGAATGAAAATTTCTAGCTATCCTTTTTGTTGGCGCTAACGCTTTAAATACTCCACCTGGGGTCTACGATCGCAAGGTTGAAACTCAAAGGAATTGACGGGAACTCTTACAAGCGGTGGAGCATGTGGTGTAAACTGATGATCCTCGATAAACCTTACCAACTTTCAAACTTGAACTGAAGTGGCATTGTCCACGTAAAAAGTTCAAAATGCGAATGATCATTACTGTAACGACGCTGCACGTATGAACTACGTGCAACAGTGTGCAGAAGTGCATCGCGCACAGGTTAGGTGCTGCATGGCTGTCTTCAGCTCGTGTCGTGAGGCGTAGGTTTAATTTCCACGAACGAACAACACCCCCACCAGGCTAGACGGGAGCATTCATGAATGTACTTCTCTCATAGAGGTATCCCTTTGTGGGTTCATGACCCTGAACGTACGCCCGGGCTTCTTGATGGTCCGCATATGTTCTACTTTCCTTAGTGAGGTACTAAACTGGTATTGTAATAAAAATCCCGAGGATTTGTTTGTAGCTATGTCGAATAGAAACTACCCTAGTAGGGTGTGGTGACGCGGAAACGCTTTTTAGGTTGATCTAGCTACATATTGGTATATTTTTTATAAAAATAAACAAAGTACTTGTTAAAATTTTTTAATTTTCTACCGCCCATGAGGTCGGATGAAAGCGGGGATAACGTCAAGCCGTTATGGCCTTTATAAGTTGGGCTACACATTTGCTACAATGAAGATTACAATAGTAGGGCGCGAGAAAAAGCGCCTCGAAATAAACGTCTTCTCAGTACGAATCGCTTTCTGCAATTTGAAACGCGTGAAGTTGGAATCGCCAGTAATCGCAAATCAGCCAAGCTGCGGTGAACAGGTTCTGGAGTTCTGTACAAACCGCCCGTCACGGTCTGGAAGTAGGCTTGCCATAAGGGTTGTGAGCGGGGTGTCTAGTTACGCTAGCATTCGAAAAAGCAACACGTGGGTAGGTTTGTAACTGGAACGAAGTCGTAACAAGGTAGCTGTACGGGAACGTGTAGCTGGTAGATGGAAAAATTAGGTCGAAGAACTCATCTACATGTAAACTAAAAGTTACTTTTTGTGTTGCTTCGCGGAGTAGTGTAGTTGGAAACACGGGGGGCTCATGACCCCCAATCGGTGGTTCAAGCCCATCCTCCGCGACACATTAAGAAAGCTAAGCTATTTTCATACGGCTAACTGATCATCTTGCCACGATAAAAACGGCCCAGGCCGATAAGCGCATTATTAGCACGAACGTAGGCTTCAGGGATTGTAGGATCCATAAAGAAAATGACGATGTTTTGAGAGAAATTATAGATGATTCAGACGAACGCAGCGAGTTGAAACATCTTCTTAGCTGCCGTAAAACACAGTAGAGAGCTTGTATTGTAGCGGCGAGCGAAGGACAAGCGTTAGTAGTTGCACGCATGAATTCCGATAGAAATGCATCGAATGAATCGAAGATATTCTGACGAGAATTTGGAGAGTTTTAGTTTGCACACGAGTAGGTGGGGTTGTACTCACTGAATGTAGAGGTCGAACTCTAAAGCGCAAAATACAAGATGAATGATAACATAAAAGTACTGTGAAGGAAAGTTGAAAGAGGCCCATGCGCAGCGCACGGTGTGAAACGCGTTTAAATAACTAAATGAACAATCAGTGGATTGCCGCGAAAGGCAACCGCGTACCTTTTGTATAATGGGTCAGCAAGTCGGCCTCTGGCACTCTGTAGTGCTGGGGTCGCACCCGAAACCAAGTGATCTAATCGTTAGCAGATTGACGGATGTGAGTCCCGAGGATCTCACTCATGCGCGTCGTAAAGCTCTGAGGTGACTGACGATTAGGGGTGAAAGGCTAATCAAACTTGGTGATGGCTGGTTTTTCACGAAAGCTATTGAAGTAGCCTAATTTTGAGCGCGCGGTGTTTCCGGTCAAACGGGTACCGCCGTAGAACTTTTCCGAGGTAGAGCACTCTCTTCCACAAGGGGGGCGATAAGTTCTTACTGAAGCTAGGGAAACTCCAAAGAACGGAAACAGTAAAAAAGTTGGACAGGCTCGGGGTGCTAAGGTCACGAGCCGAGAGGGAAACAGCCCAGAGTGTTTGTTAAGGTTCTTAAATCAACGGTAAGTGTGCGAGGTCAGTTCAGCGCTGTTACCCATCAAAGGCTAGGCTCGGAAGCAGCCATGCTCTTAGGAAAGCGTTAAAGCTCATAGATGCAGGTGCTGAGCATCGAAAATGTTATGGAACTATCCGTTGTACCGAAACAGCACGTTGTACCATTTTCTTAACTCACGTTTAAAAATGTACAACTGTAGTGAAACAAACTGTTAAAATGACGAGCTCCCCGGAAGGGGTGCCTGGAGCGAATCAGTTTCGCCAATGCTGACATAAGTAACGCACAACAGCGAAAACGCTGTCGTCGTAACCCAAGGTTTATACGGGTTCAGGAAGACTACCCTATGTGAATCGGCCCCTTAAGTAATAGCGCAAGCTGTCGCTGATGGGTTGTACGCTACGTGCCGAGGCATTTAACTTCAAAGTTAATTTCTGCGGGCACGTATTGATCGCACTCCCTTAAAAAGCGCATGTTGCTGGTATTCATGTTTAGACCTCGGCGTGCGTAATAGGAGCAAGAAAAGCGTGTATACACCGTACTAAAATTCAACACTGATGGGCAGGCATAGTATGCTAAGATGGTTGGAAAAACGGTATCGAAGGAACTCTGCAAATTGGCTCCGTAACTTCGGAAAATGGTGAAACTATTTGCGGAAATTAGCCGCAGATAGGTCTAAGGAACGCGGAAGAAGCGACTGTTTACTAAAAACACAGGACTTTGCGAAATTTGATAACATTAAGTATAAGGTCTGAGGTCTGCCCAATGCCCTAAAGTTAAAGGAACAGGTTAACGCCTCGAACTGAACCCAGGGTCAATGGCGGCTGTAACTCTGACGGTCCTAAGGTAGCGAAATTCCTTGGCGGGTAAGTTCCGTCCTGCATGAATGATATAACGATTTCTTCACTGTCTCCGGTATCGATCCAGTGAAATTGACCTTTCCGTGAAGATGCGGAATTCTCTGAAGTTAGACGGAAAGACCCCGTGCACCTTTACTATACGTATACATACGGACGCAGAACAAATGTGTAGGCTAGGCAGTAGCGAATGAACTTTCTCGCCAGAGAAATGATTGCGAAAGGTGAAAGACTGCCCTTTTTCCGCTGTCGTCCGAGGGGCCCATAAGTTTTACAAGTTGGCCCTGACAATTTATACGAGGTAGTTTGACTGGGGCGGTCGCCTTCCAGACAGCAACGAGGGTTTACAAAAGTGGATTCATTCCTAGGTGGCTAGGTTTACGAGCGTAATGGTAGAACTTTACTTGACAGCTAGACTTTGCAGTCGCGCTGAGATGAGAGTCGGTCATAGTGACCCGGTGACTCTATCGAGGAGGCTCATCGCTCGAAAGATAAAAGGTACGCCGGGGATAACAGGCTTACCACGCTTTAGAGTTCCTATTGATGGCGTGATCTGGCACCTCGATGTCGGCTCGTCCCATCCCGGAGCTGAAAGCGGTTCCAAGGGTTTGGCTGTTCGCCAATTAAAGGGGTACGTGAGCTGGGTTTAGAACGTTGTGAAACAGTTCGGTCCCTATCTGCTTTAGACTACTCAACACATTAAAGGATTTACGTTTAGTACGAGAGGACCGAATAAGGTGAACTTTATGAAGTACAAGTCGTTATGCTAATGGCGTCGCTTGTTATTTAAGGTGGTAAACTCTAATTGCTGGAACCAGCTGAAGTGAGAAGGGTAACTTTGCTGTAATTTTGGTACAGCAAAAGACTATTGTTTAATAGAACGACTTTGAGGGCTACGTAAGAGGCCACTTTGAAAGAAGTACACAAAGAGCGTGACTTTGTTACCATTGTTTTCCACCACATACATATAAACGCGTGCGATTAAAAGTTTTTACTAAAACACGGCCCCGATACCTTTAGAACTCGGGTGGGCGCTTGTGAGGATGAGGAATACTCCTATCGGGGGAAGGATCATTTTACCACACTCTGTTTTTAAAAATTTATTATAAAGGAAGTCCGTGCATTTAATTTTCACCCAAGGGCACTTTTCCTTATGCGATACTTAGTATTTTACAGTTGCGCGTGCCAAAAAACTTTGTGGGAAAGTAGCTCAATGGTTAGAGTACCACCTTGTCGAGGTGGATGCTGGGGGTTCGAGTCCCCTCTTTCCCAGGCGAGAAATAAGCAATATTTACATAAAGCGTATTTAGCCTCCTTGGTGGAATGGTAGACACGGCAGACTCAAAATCTGTATTTTGTTGGTTCAAGTCCGACAGGGGGCATCTCAACTTTCTCTAGTTTGCATGACAAGCCCCGATGACGGAATGGTAGACGTAACCGACTTAGGATCGGTGTTTTGGCAGTTCAAGTCTGCCTCGGGGCACGGACCAAGCAATGTATTTTCGTTTTGCCCGCTTGGTGGAATGGTAGACACGGTAGCCTTAAAAGCTACTCTCCACGAGGTATCGGTTCGAGTCCGGTAGCGGGCAGTCCGTCAGCCGCTTTTTCAGTAGCTGCGCCCGGTTACTGCTGTTCACAAACAACACTTGACTGTGTTTCTGCGTGTTATACGATTACAACGGGCTGCATCGCCTTTAACGCGGCAGCTATAGTTTATCGGTAAAATAGTCGACTGTGACTCGACTGTGCTGGGTTCGACTCCCAGTAGCTGCCCTGCAATTTTGGAACGATGGCTGATCGGTTGAAAGCACCGGACTGTAAATCCGGCGGATATCCTCCCTGGCAGGTTCGATTCCTGCTCGTTCCCCGTTTGTTAAAATGGTATCACGCTTCCGCCGAATAAAAGAAATTCTTACATTTTCTTTAAAAAAATCTGACTACCCTATCGATTTCCGTTCCAATTTCTTACTACCCGACTTTCTTCAAGCGCTTGTATCCACCCTGGTGACTCTGTTATCCATCCCAACACTCATTGTCGTGTGCTGGGTAGTCGAACATGCGTTCTTTCTTGCTACCTCCTTTGGCTGAGAAGCTTTTGGTGCGTTGGCTCTTCCCCTTGGATCCTGTATTCTCGCCGCTCTTGTTTTTTTGTCTCGTAATCCTATGCATTCCTTGCTATCGTTACTTGGTGTGTTCTTTTCTACTGTTCTAATGTATTTAATCGCAGGTATTGCCTTTGTTGGCCTTGTTTTTCTAATTGTTTACGTGGGCGCCGTTGCGGTTTTGTTCCTTTTCGTCATTATGCTTTTAAATGTGAAATCCTTGACATCGGAGGACGAATTGATCCGTCATCTGTCACAGGTCGCTGCGATTCTAGGTGCGGTGTTATTGCTTCAACAAACACACCGGTACACTATTTCGGCCTTGAATCGCTCCATGGCTGACGGTTTCCTGAGGGATGCTGCCGTTGAACCAACCACCGGTGAGGCTGTGTTCTTTCAAGTGCGATTTTTGGCAACGGACATTAACGCTCTTACAGGTCTTTATACAACACACGCTATACTATTTCTTGTTACTACAGGAATTTTATTGGCTGCGCTTTTAGGTGCTATTATTCTCGCAACAGTAACTACTGAGCGTGCGACATCAATTTCTGATATTCGCCAGTATTCTACCCACCCAATGTTGCCTTCAGTAGCATTGGCGACCATAGCAATGGTCGCTGTTCCGGTAAATCTCATTGACTCGTTCCTTATGAACATGGAGTTTACATCTATATTGATGTCTGCGCCACTATACCGAGTCAATGACGAAAAATTTCTACGTAACGTACGTCAGCGTAGTTGACGGCATCGCCGTAATTGGCCAATTGTTGATTCGCGACACACGCTTTTGGATGACCGTATTGTTGTTACACGTTTTACTGCGCCGCTTCGTGCTCCTACATGTGTGCAAAAACTCTACAACGAGAAAATCGTGCTCAAGCGCAGGGTTTTTGGGCAGCGCCGTCGCCAAATTCCTGGTGGGCATAAATACCAGGACGCGCTGCTGCCATATAAAAATAAACTCTACACAATACTACTTAACAAGAGCTTTCCTTTTTGGCACCAACGGCACTGTGCTCTTAAGCGCTCACGACTTTTCCGTTTACAAGCAACTGCCGCGCTGGCTCCGATTATGTTTAAACTTCAACGTCGTAGAAACTTAGGTACTATAGTACGCCAGAGGTGACTGTGGCGGTGGCGCCGAGACCGTGCGATTTCTCGATTTCGTTTTGACCGAAAGTACTTCAATGACGCTCCGTCTGAATGAGGACGTTATTTAGCTAGATACAACCGCCGGCCTTATTGCGGATCTTATCGGACAAGCAGTTCGTTCCTTCGGAGGAGATCTCACTTTTATCGCCGGTGAGTTTTTGCGCACCCGCGTATTAGTTTCCGTTGATCGCCACTAAAATATCTTCGATACCTGATTTCAACATACGTGGTAACGCGCGTATGGTACTGAGCGTGACGATTTCGAGCCTTCTGCATTATGTTCGTTTTTTATTTGTTTTTAGTACCTGGGTTTACTCTGATTGCATACTTTTTTTACGAAGACTACGTCACGGTTTTTGAAAATATTGCTAAAGTTTATACCAATATACATGAGAAGTGGTTTCACGCAGTGGATTTGTACAAGTATTCTGACGCCCCTAGGTACACGTGAACTGACCGCATTGTTGCATGTTTGTTTCTATTTCCGGCAATATACGTCGCCTGGTTGGTAAAGTACGCAACATACATGGTTGGATTGGCCATAATTTTCGCGTACGATACTGTTTTAATGCACGGCGGTGAGCTAAGTGACATTGAATTCCATGAGTCCCGCTGTAATTATTGACGAAAACTTGGGGGGTCTCGCAGAAAAGCGCGAATCGATGCTCAGGCTGTGATTGACCTTGCACGCGCACGCCAGCATCCCGATAAAGACCGTGTCGATCACTGGCCCCTATGATTAGTTTTCTGAGACCAAGCCGTTTTCCAAAAATTACCTACTTGAGCATCTGAGCCGATTTACAAAGGACTAAACTACATCCTCCCTAAGTACTGGTATTTTGAGCTTAACTACCTTTCTCCCGCATACTGATATACTAAGAGCGTGATCACTTACATAGAAAATACGCAAGTATATCGTTGCTTATCTGCTATACCAAGAACCTTACTATCTATTCTCATCAAAAAGTACCCGTTTTTATTAGACTGGTATCTTGCCGGAATTGAAGGCTTTTGAGGATTCATAGGTGGTGTAGGTACCTTTTTTTACGCATCCTGGTGTTTTTGGTGCCAAGAAATTTGACCGTACATTTCTTATGCAGCTCGTATGGTTGATTACCGCCCCGTCTGAATAGATAGGCTTTTTTTGTATTACCCCTTTGGTGCGACGTTTTTAACTTTCGCATTAATAGTCGTTGGCTTTATTTATTCTTTCTGTAGCTTGTTAATTTCACTGCACTGACGTCGAGTTTGTGGTAAAACCTTCACTCGGCGCCCATCAGTGCTCTTGCCCCTATTTATCCTTTTACTCTCTTTGTATGCGTTAGCTATCTTTTTTTACAAGTGGCAGGCGGCATCTTGGTTTTTGGACGTACCAGTGGGGCAAGGCTTGATGTATGTTTATTACGAAGAATACGAAGACTTTTGAGAGACTGTCAAACTTCATGCTAAATGGCCGCTTTTGGTTTTGTGGCTGGGGTTTGTGTGACGTTTTACAGAGATTGTCGGATGGTATCACCCGGAGCCCCGTTCGGAGGTCGAAACCCTCGGCCCCGGTATGATGCGCGCGTATTTTAATGTTTGAGCTGCCTGGGCAGAAAAGGAGTACTTGCAAGATGAGCTTGAATTTGAAGAAGAATTAGAGCCCTTCGATTCTGCGACAGAAGCTTACGCGGAAGCAGCCATAGAAGATGAAGACCAAGATTACATTGATTACAGAGAGGAACAAGCAAAACTTATTCGCGAAACTTACGTCGCGTACACATACATTCCAAAATATTATGATAAGCATCCGCACGAACTGTTCCATGCATGACGCTTTACTGATGCGTATTTTAGTGACAAACATCACGGCAACGCTTTCCATTAGAAACGATTTTTGTGTTAACACCGAAATCACCCTAAACCCCATATGCGAATTTTTCAGCAAATTTATACTATCAAATACTGACAACCGCTTTGACTTCTTACTTTGTTTACTATAACACGCGCAGACGCGCTACGCCCTAGCCTTTCCTCATGTGAAGCCCTAGAATCAGCTTCTTTATTTCTACGTGATTTTAAATTTACCGAAAGTCTTGACCTTTTCGACCGTACAGGAAGCCAAGCTGTCGTTTCCTTTATTCCTGAGATGTGCCTGGGAGTTATGATTACGTATCTCCTCGGAATTGTCGCTGTCGAGTTAGCAGCGAATCGTTCCCCAAAAACCCTTGCTACTGAATGCTGGCGTGCGGCATGTTGGGCCCTTTCTATCGTTGCTTTCCTTTATCTATTCCAGCTACTTCGACCAATCGAAAACGGTCCAGTAGCAAACGACTACCTGTATGTTTCGTGAGGGCTTACAGCCTCGAAATTGGTAGTCACTCTAACTAGTTTGTTTGTTTTGCATATGTCCGGTGGATATATTCGAGAGCATACTCGCCACATTTTAGAGTTTTCTATCGTTATTTTGATCGGTGTTTTACTCCTTTTAATTCTTGTTAGTTCGAATAACCTGATGCTACTATTTTTATCACTTGCTGGGTTTAGCCTCAATTTGTATATTCTTGTTCTGTATGACGGAGCAGACTCTGCATCTCGAGAGGCCTCTCTCAAGTATTTCTACTTAAGTACTTTAAGCGCCGGTATGATTCTCTTTGGAATCTTACTAATTTACACAACAATTGGTGATGTTACTTACTACGCGATTCGTTTTTACATGGACAGCCCTGTCGATAGCCACGCGAAAAGTATCATGTCTGCGGCAGTACTGTTCATTCTTATGGGCTTTTTTTTCAAACTTTCTGCATTTCCTGGACATCTTTGGGCTGTGGAAGTTTACGAGGGAAGTCCTCTGCCGGTAATGGCGTTCTTTATTTTGCCGGTTAAGGTGGCCGTTTTTGCCACCTTTATGCGCCTCCTCAATACTGGCCTGTTAGACTTTAGCTTTGTCTGGCTTCCTTGTGTAACATTATCTGCGTTAGGTTCTTTAATCTGGGGCGCTCTAGCAGCAACACAGTCTCGTAAAACAACACGGTTCCTGGGGTATGCATCAATTAACCAAATCGGCTTTTTACTACTAGGTTTAGTTGTAGACACCGATGACGCTCTGCGCTCAGCTTTCTTTTACCTCGTGCTGTACGCCATCATGACGGGGGGGTTTTTACTTGTTTTCACGCACCTTAGAAAAGCAAAAGGGGAAACCCTTACGGCACTATCTGACTTCCGTGGTCTTGGAAAAGAAGAAAGTTTGGTTTGCTGAAATCTTTCCATCTTCTTATTCTCGATGGCAGGAATTCCCCCTCTAGCCGGATTTTTAGGAAAATACTATCTACTGTCCTCACTTATGGAACGCGGCCTATTTGTTCCAGTAATCGTCGCACTGGCGGTAAGTCTAATTACTGCCTATTACTATTTACGAATCATTAAAACTTTCTGGTTCGAAGAAAATATTGCCACAACCTCTCCAATTTTACTACTTTCAGCTGGCCAGCGCGTGATGTTGTCCGCGCTCGAGGCTTCGCTATGAACAGGTGCTATTTTTGCACCTTGGATCCTACCCGCGCTTACCGAGGTCGCTGCAACGCTAACCGTTTGTGCGGATATTTCTGCGCAGAACCTTAATCCTATATTTTCAGACATACCAAAATATCCCCGAACTGTGCACGTGTTCGACCCTGGACTATCGATTGTATAGGCGTTGCCTGGGGTAGCGTGCTCTTTGTCGCACGTAAGTACTCATACTAAGCAGTTTGCTCTCAAAAACGCTTCCAAAATCTTGGAATGCGGGTGTTGAGTGGCGTTTCCTGCACAAAAAACGGCTCTACGCACCACCATGTCTCGTTTTACCTTACGACCAATCAATGGATCTAACCCCCTAACCCTTACAGTAGCTAATCACTTTCTTTACTACCCTACCCCTAAAAGTTTGAACTACAACTGAAGCTTCGGATCCCTTGCGGGTCTTTTTTTTGCACTTCAAATTGTTACTGGTATTTTTCTGGCCATGCACTACACCGCACACGTAGATCTAGCGTTTGCTTCTGTAGAGCACATTATGACCGACGTTACCGGCGGATATTTGTTTCGTTACTTCCACGCAAACGGCGCTTCCATGATCTTTATTTTGATTTACTTGCATATTGGACGTAACTTATACTACCAATCTTATGTTACCCGCCCCGTATTGTGAAACACTGGCGTTGTAATTTTCCTTTTAATGATGGCAACTGCATTTATTGGTTACGTGCTTCCTTGAGGTCAAATGAGCTTCTGAGGTGCAACTGTAATTACTAGTCTAGTTACTGCGGTACCCTTCGTCGGTGAAGCTATCGCTCACTGAGTTTGGGGAGGTTTCTCCATCAGCAACGCAACACTCGTTCGTTTCTACGCACTACACTTTACACTGCCCTTCATTGTTCTTGGAATTATTATGGGGCACCTTGTTGCTCTACATACGTCTGGTTCTAGCGACCCTCTTTCCCTGGCTGCCACTCCTGGAAAAATTACTTTCCACCCGTACTTTACTCTAAAAGATGCGTTCATTTTTTTCGTTGTGTTTGCATTTTTTGCTAACCTTGTTTGCTTTGCACCGAACCTCCTAGGACACAGTGATAACTTCATTCCCGCAAATCCCCTTGTCACACCAGCACACATTGTGCCCGAGTGATACTTTACACCTTTTTATGCAATTCTTCGCGCCTGCCCGAACAAGCTTGGTGGCGCTATTGGAATGTTCGCTGCAATCTTGCTTCTTCTTGCTGTTCCCGTCATCACAACCAGTACTTCACCTGACGCCCTGATGATTTCCACAGTTCAATCCACTCCGCACCGAGTGGGCGTTTGATTCTTTGGAGCTATTTTCTTGACACTGATGTACTTGGGTATGCGCCCTGCTGAGGCTCCTTACGTTTTCGCGAGTAAAATCTTTACAGCGCTTTACTTCTTGTACTTCATTCTCTACGTACCGTTTTTGACATGGCTAGCACGACAGTTACTAAACATCGTCTCCGCGTCTGTGAAGGCATAAGCTTTTGTTGCCTAATATTCGTACTAACATTTTGGCCTACTCGCAGCGAACTCTTAGCTCCGAGTTCGCTGGCCAATGCTACGGCTTTTTGACAAACCTGCACCGTAGCACTGTGTTCTCACACCCCGACAAGGGTTATTCGCGTGTTCGCAAAATAACAACTCAGAGTGTGCCTTTGCACTTATTAATTTTTGATTATGGTTGCTTATCTAGTGATTGTACTATAAGAGAAGTAATGAACACGTTAGTATTTTCTTTTTATTAACTATTTTTGTGAGAACCGGGGCTGTAGTTTAGTGGTAAAATGGGTGCCTTGCAAGCGCTTGCTGTCGGTTCGATTCCGTCCAGCTCCAATCGACAAAATGCTACACAAATTGAAGCAACAAACTACTCGTTACAAATTTACGCCATCAAACATAACACCTAATCGCCGTGCTCGACAATTTTTGCTAAATTATTTACGTCTGGTTCGTACAGATGTTGCATCTTACAAGATTCGGGGGGCGATGGGGCTTATTCGCTGGAGTGTTATGCGCTCCTTTCACGGAGAGGACCGAATTGCCTTTCGTTCTGGCTGCTTTATTACAGGGCGTGCACGCGGTACCTCTCAGCGTTACACTGTTTCCCGTACTCGCGTCAAGGCGTTATCTGACGAGGGAAAACTTTTCGGTGCACGAAAATCTAGCTGGTAACAAAACTCTTTATAACTGTGACCCTATCTCAATTACAGCAGCGCTACCCACGTATTCCTAAAAAAACTGATACTCGTCGACGCGATTTGCAGCTCAGCCCTCAAAAAAAAGGCACTTGTTTAAAAGTGTTTATTACAACGCCCCGTAAGCCTAACTCCGCACTTCGCAAAGTCGCGCGTGTACTGCTGAGCAATTATCGCAGAGTCACCGCTTACATTCCTGGGATGTCGCATAATCTTCAGAAACACTCAGTAGTTCTAATTCGAGGGGGCCGTGTAAAGGATCTTCCCGGTGTTAGGTACACAATTATTCGCGGAAAATGTGATCTTCAGCGTCTTGTCGACCGTCGTAAGCGTCGTAGTAAGTACGGTACTACTCTTCCTGGGGGTGACGCGGCCCGCGGCCCTTATCACAAAGTTAAGGTTTGGTAAAAATAAAACGATAGCTTATGCGTGCAAGAAAAAGAGAAATTTCAGAAAAATACAAATCTTTTCGTTTACAACCGGATTCTCTATATAGTTCGCGCCTAATTCGTACACTTTTGAACAAGTTTATTAAGCAGGGTAAAAAATCCCTTTCACGGCGCCATTTTTTTACTGCGCTAGCTCAGTACCGGAGGGCTATTCGCCGGCCTCAGCTGTTTTTCGGGCTACTTCGGCTGCTTTACCGCCTTCGTATTCAGTTTATTTTAGGGCAGCGTAGACAAGGACGTACAATGCTAAATGTTCCTATTCCAGTCAAACGTAACAAAAGAGACGTTTTAAATTTACAAACTTTATACAAAGCAATTTGTAACCGACGTGAGCGCACCCTGTCAGAACGTATTCAGTGTGAGCTGAGTGATCTTACCTTTCAGCAGCGGCAGTCAGCTACAATGCGTGCTCGCAGCGCGCACCTCGCCCAAGTTTACGAGGAGCGTGTGTATATGGATAAAAGATGAAAGTAAATTGGGCTGAAAAGCCAGCAGCTCTCCTCGTCTAGGGGTTAGGACATCACCTTTTCACGGTGAGAACAGGGGTTCGATTCCCCTGGAGAGCAGTGAGTTTTGCTAATCTGGGCGCGTAGCTCAATGGTAGAGCAGCGGCCTTTTAAGCCGTTGGTTTCGGGTTCGAATCCCGACGCGCTCATTTAGTTTTTAGGGGGGAATAGTACATCGGCTAGTATTCTAGGCTTCAAACTTAGAGAGGGGGGTTCGATTCCCTCTTCCCCTGCTGCTGCGTTCCGTTCAAATTTTTTGTGGGGGAAATGGTGTAGTGGTAACACCCTAGACTCCAAACCTAGTAACGGGGGTTCGATTCCCTCTTTCCTCGCGTGTTTCTGTGGAGTATAGCCAAGTGGTAAGGCGGCGGTCTTTGGATCCGTTATGCGAAGGTTCGATCCCTTCTACTCCAACGCGTTTATCTACAGATCACCCTACTTACTTTTTTAAAACGTATCACCAACACAGCATCGTCTTAAAATTCATGTACGTTTGCTTGCTGTCATGCCTCAAGTGGATACCGCTACTTTCTTACCCATCGTCTTCTGAACCTTCGTAATCTACACTGCTGGCTTCCTACTACTAAACACCTCTTCTTTATTTACGCTGCTTTCCTGCTTAAAACTAACTGTCAAGCGGGCGTCTCGTAAATTTGCTTCCGCCGTTAACGGCCGACGCTCGTTGTCCAACGTACTACTGTTCCCATGAATTGCACTGTAACCCTGCGTGCAAACGCAGGGTTGAGTAGCTCTGCTTTGAAGGGGCTAACATCTCAGCGTTTCCGCCAAATGCGTTCCTTCAATCTTAACTTTGGGCCGCAACATCCCTCTGCCCACGGTGTTCTTCGTCTCGTTCTTGAGTTGAGCGGCGAAAACGTGAAAACAGCTATTCCCCATATCGGTTTGCTTCACCGAGGTACAGAAAAGCTAATTGAATACAAAAACTATATGCAGGCACTTCCCTACTTCGATCGGCTTGACTACGTTTCCATGATGGCACAAGAGCAGCTTTTCTCTCTCGCAGTTGAAAAGGCAACTTTTTGCTCTGTTCCTACGCGGGGCCAGTACGTCCGTGTTTTATTTGTCGAAATTACTAGAATTCTAAACCACCTAATGGCCGTTACGACCCACGCAATGGACGTGGGGGCATTAACCCCGTTTTTATGAGCGTTTGAAGAGCGTGAAAAGTTGATGGAGTTCTACGAAAGAGTATCCGGTGCGCGAATGCACGCAGCGTACATTCGTCCTGGCGGTGTTTCTCTAGATATTCCGATGGGCACGCTGAATGATATTTATCTTTTCGCCCGCCAATTTAACGACCGCCTGAATGAGATGGAGGAGCTTCTTACTGATAACCGCATCTGACGCCAGCGTCTCGAGGGTGTTGCGTTGGTTTCAGCAAAAGAAGCGCTTGCTTGAGGTTTAAGCGGCGTTCTTTGCCGCGGTTCTGGAATAGACTATGACTTACGGCGGGACCAGCCATATGAAATTTACGAAAGTCTTTCTTTCGATGTACCTGTTGGTACTCGGGGTGATTGCTTCGATAGATATTTTTTGCGGATGGAGGAAATGCGTCAAAGTATTAACATTATTTCACAATGTCTTAATAACATTCCTGGAGGACCCATTAAAGCGGATAATCAAAAGATTGTGCCCCCCGGCCGGCTACAAGTACGTCGGTCGATGGAAGCATTAATCCACCACTTTAAGCTATACACTGCTGGTTTCGCAGTTCCAGCAAATGAAGAGTACACATGTTCTGAGGCACCTAAGGGCGAGTTTGGCGTGTACATTGCAGCTGACTCTACCTCACGCCCATATCGGTGTAAAATCAAAGCACCCGGATTTCTACATCTCCAGGCCATTGATTTTATGACGAAGGGGCACCTAATTGCTGACGTTGTCACGGCAATTGGTACTCAGGACATTGTATTCGGTGAAGTCGATCGATAGAGCGATGTTTACTGTCTTGCTTCACATAGGCCACGACACTGTGCGCCCAATTGTCGATCTAATTGCTTATCTCAATGAGATTCGCTCAGGATCGGCTATTTTAAAATTGCTATTATGGCCAATTGTTTACGCACTAACCTTTGTAAAAGTAATGACAAATTACCTAGTTTTTGGGGTACACAAATTTTTCAACTACAGTATGCCGTATAATATTCTCACTACCCGTAATCATTTTTTTTCAGCTACACCCATGTCCGTTGCGTGCTTTAACAAGCGCGGGTTTGGTCTAGTTTTTGTAGAGATGCTGTTCTTTTTTTACATGGCTTGCATTCCGGCGGATCGCCCTTGACTAATTCTTCCGTATCTTTTTTTTAAAGTTATTCTGACAGCAGTCCCTTTCGTTGCGCTAACGCCGGTCCAACGTCTACCGTTCTGATTTTTCGCGATATTGTTCACTGCAATTGAAACCTGAGCTGGTTGACTTTGTATTCATATTTGGGGGTACGGAATTAATTTTCGAAATGATCATTTTTACAATCATTGAGCCAAACACTATCGGTATCGGTCAATTACGTCGAACCGTGTGATCGGAACAGAGCTTGCTCAAATGATTTACGTACTTGTCAAAATACTCGTTTTAAACGACTACTTCTGCTACGACGACATGAAGCTCAACAGGCGCCTACTGGCACCACATACGCCTACTTGAGGTAATTTGATGGCTGAAAACGCGATAGGAGCGGATACACCCTTAGCAGCATTCTGCTTATTTGTTTTCTCTTGCGTCTGCTGACATTCATACGCCAGCTTTTTTTCGAAATCGAATACAAACATGACCTTCACTTCTATAGATTTTATTTTTGCGCCTGTTTTAGTAATTACTTATTTTTGAATTTTTGTGACTAGCTTTACCTTGCCGCCATATCGCTACTCCTTGTCCTTCCTTCTGCTTGTAATTTCGACCGTACTGGTCTTACTCTTTTCACCCACATTCTTGAGTACCCGCCGCGAGGTTTCAGTGAGCGCTGCCCCGACTCTTGAATGCTCACCCGAAGTAAACACATCGGTTACTGCGGATATAACTTCGAAATTTCCCCTCAAGAGCAAAGTAAGCACTGCTATACTTAATACCGCAGGCATCCCTGTTGCGGGAACTGCGATGGTGCAAAAAGCGCCCGGATCTTTTGTAAACGATTATGACTTCGTGATTGCGCTTATCGAGCAAGACAGTTTTGCTAGCCTTCGGTACGGTGTGTTATTTTTGCTTGCGCTTAGCTCCCTTGGGGTCTATAGTATTATTCTTGCTGGCTGATCAAGTAACTCAAAATACGCGTTTATTGGCGCACTTCGGTCTGCTGCGCAGATGATCTCCTATGAAGTTGCGATTAGCTTGATTATTCTTCCTGTAGTGGTTTTCTGCGGGTCTTTGGATCTTTCTATGATTACGTACGTACAGCACATAACGGGCTGACTTTGCTGGCCACTTTTGCCCATCACGTTACTCTTTTTAATTGCTATGCTGGCAGAAACCAACCGTACGCCATTTGATCTTCCAGAAGCGGAAGCGGAACTTGTAGCCGGGTATAATGTCGATTACTCGTCTCTTCCTTTTGCGATGTTTTTCTTGGGCGAGTATTGTAACATGATTTTAATTTCTACTCTTTTCTGCATTCTTTTCCTCGCGGGCGGTTTAAACAGTATTCATATTGCTCCCTCAATTGTGTTATCGGCCAAAGCAGCCGTAGCCTGAGTCTTCTTTGTTTTGGTGCGAGCTACACTGCCGCGATACCGGTATGATCAGTTAATGGACATTGGTTGAAAAGTTTTCTTGCCAACAGCGGGATCGTTCTTACCGTTCGTATTCGGCATTCTTGTTGTCTTCCACGCACTGCCGGTTTCCAACGAACTGCCGCGATATAATTGAGTTCTTTAATTTTTTACCTCGCAAAGCAAATGCACTTATCTATAGCTAAAGTCGACCATATATAAATAATAAGTTCTGCGTTCCACCTTCTAAAGAAAAATAACTATGATTCTTCAAGCCGCAAAATTCATTGGCGCAGGTCTTGCAACTATTTCTCTAGCCGGTTCCGGAGTCGG
>Ga0116227_10003561_pt1 | contig 34475 bp, 21 predicted proteins | sample S1TSphgellanicum_FD_89693 | JGI IMG/M metagenome (GOLD analysis project Ga0116227, IMG submission 89693) | Host-associated microbial communities from peat moss isolated from Minnesota, USA - S1T2_Fb - Sphagnum magellanicum MG | ecosystem: Host-associated > Plants > Peat moss > Unclassified...
GGGTGGATTATGTTAGCTTTCAGAAGTTCTTCATTCCATGACTTCTGCTGCTGTCAGATCTGGGGTCTATATGTGTCACTTACAAGGGAGGAGTTTGGTTTGAAGTGAGTAAGTGGGTATAGAAGCTTTTGTGATTTTCATTGGCAATTGGTAATATAATATCTTATTTGTTCTGGTGTATATGGAAGTGAGAAACCTATCTCCCACCGTATTATGTTGCCCACCTGTAGGGCAGTGTTATAGTTCACAACCCATTCAATCTCTTTTTGGGTGGAAATGGTCAGAAAAAGGGTGGTGTACTTGACACGAAATGTGGTGGTTTTTTCTTTTTCTTACAGAGGTGGAAGATATAGTGAAGAGGATGCAAAAGTTGTGGTCCAACAAATTTTGAGCATTGTATCATTTTGCCACCTTCAAGGAGTGGTCCATCGTGATCTCAAGCCCGAGGTTTGTTTGATTTCTTGCTCTCTTCCTATCTCTCTCTCTCTCAAGTGTTAAAACCACCATGTCAATGTTTGTTGAGCTCACTCTTTTCTTAGCCCAATTTGACGGTAGTTCTCCTTCTTGCAGTTAATCACAGCTTTCCAAGTAGATTTGCATATTTTTACAAACCATGAACTGTATGTCGTAGCTTCATCCTTCAACCCAGTCGCATTCTTGTCTTCTTCTTCTTCTTCTTCTTCTTCTTCTTCTTCTGCTGGGATTTTTTCTTGTGGGTGAAAGTATCATGATGGTGATGTAGCAAACTAAGGAGTGAATGTAGTTGCCATGCACTGCAGAACTTTTTGTTCAGTACCAAGGATGAGCATGCTCAGTTGAAGGCCATAGATTTTGGCTTGTCGGATTTTGTCAAACCAGGTACTTCTGGATACAGTGGTTTCTTGATAGTGGCTTGCTTGCATTGATTTTCTGTTTTGGCACACTCTAGGATAGAATTGTGTGTGACTCTGCTTACCACCCAATTTACTGATTGTTTTGGATTTCATTGTTTTGATGCACAAGCAGTGGTGGTTCATGAAATTGGGTTGGGGGATGGGGTTTGTTTCATGTAGATGAGAGACTGAATGACATAGTTGGGAGTGCTTACTATGTTGCACCGGAAGTGCTGCACCGCTCTTATTCCATGGAGGCGGACGTATGGAGCATTGGAGTCATAACATACATTCTGCTGTGTGGGAGTCGCCCATTTTGGGCTCGCACGGAGTCAGGGATCTTCCGTGCAGTGCTGAGAGCAGACCCAAGCTTTGAAGAACTTCCCTGGCCTTCTGTATCAACTCAGGCCAAGGACTTTGTCAAGCGCTTACTCAATAAAGACCTTCGCCGACGCATGACCGCTTCACAGGCACTTAGTATGCCCCCTTTCTCCTGCTGGTTCCCACTATCTTGGTTCGCATTTGACTAGTCAAATCAGATGCCAGTGCTGTAGTTTGGAAGGCAAAAAAGAGAGGTTTTTTTGTGCTTCAACAAGTTTTGAGCATTGTAAATACTCCTGGCAATAATAAATGTAAAAGGTTCGGTCATGATGCAGTGCATCCATGGATAGGCACCAATGAAAAAGTCCCCTTGGATATATTGGTGTATAGGCTTGTACGCAATTACCTCCGATCCTCTTCCATGAAGCGCGCTGCTCTCAAGGTTAGCAACTTGTCTCCACATTATGAACTTTGGGTGCTGCACACTGTCCACCATAATATGTATCAGGTTTCTCACTGAAGATGATATTACTGTTACAAATGTCTACACACTCATGGACCTACAACTTTGCAAGTTGATCAGGGCCAGAATTTATCTTGCAAAATCCTGGGTGTTAGAAATGGCAGACCCCAATTTCAATTTTGTACAGGATTTTGACAAGAAAATTACTGGAGGTTTCATTTTTTTGGCATTACCACAGGCACTATCGAAAACATTGATGGAGGAAGATTTGGTGTACTTACGAGCTCAGTTCCTTCTCTTGGAGCCAAACAAGAATGGACGTGTCACATTTGAAAATTTTAGAACGGTGCATTTTCAGACTTGCCATTTTCCTTCTCTTTTTTTTTCTTTTCAAGAGCTGTTGTTCAAGCAACTTCAAGGGTTTTTCTCAGAGTCCTAGCTGCACAAAATGGGTGCATCTTGATCTCAGGCCAGTTGGGTAGTTTGGAGTCCATTCTATGCCTCATTATCAATAGGAATGGTCCCGATATCCAAAAACCCTAAACAGATATCTTGAGTTGGGTAGATGTTTTTACAAATTGTTAAAATCTTGAACGCTATCTTTGAAGTGTTGTCCTGATTCATAATCTTTATTTGGGGTTGTTTGATTGAGCAGGCCCTGCTCAAGAATGCAACAGAAGCAATGAAGGAGTCTCGTGTTTTTGAGATTTTATCCTCGGTATGTTCATTACAAACATCAGAAGTGACAATAATATCATATTATGGTCTCTTCCATGACTTTCTCAAGGTCTACTAGCAGGGATGAGGAAGGGAGTTGTATTAGAAAGTGGGCAGAAAGTATTTACCTGAAGATGCAGGAAATACAAGAAAGTTTTGTAAACATGAAGCAATCAAATGCTGTTTTTGTGTACAGTAGTTGTGAAGAGGAGATCTAGGGTTTAGTGTTAAGGGATTAGGGATAAGGGTTAGGATTTTAGGGTTATTTGTTTTGAAGAAGTGATAGTTTCAGAGTATTGGGTCACTGAAAGAAATTGGTGTCTGTGTATTTCAGATGGACTCCTTGTCCTTCAAAAAAATGGACTTTCCAGAGTTTTGTGCAGCTGCCATAAGTGTGCACCAATTGGAGGGCACTGATAGGTGGGAAGATCATGTACGCACTGCCTATGCATTCTTCGAAAAAGATGGCAACCATGTTGTTTCGATAGAAGAGCTGGCCCGGGTATGATCTCTACCTTCTAGATGCTGACTGTGTTGCTCTGAATGTCTCTTGGCTCAAAAAAACTGTGTTTTTTTGTGTCAAATTTTGGGTTCTCTTCTTCATGACCACAGATAGATATTGATGCTTATTTTCAATGGGTATTAATTGCCCAATTACATAATTGTTGGTGAATTTTAATTGACTAACAAAAGCTCATCCCCATTGACAAAGATAGAAATTCTGGAAAAACATGCAGGAGATGGGTTTAGCACCATCAGTCCCGGCAGCAGTATTTCAGGATTGGGTGAGACATTCAGATGGAAGACTAAGCTTTGTGGGATTTAGTAAGCTACTTCATGGTGTCACAAGCCGTCCCAGTGGCCGCCGTCACCACCAATAATGACCATCCATCTCCAATCTCTTTCTTACATATCTTAAAATGTTTTTTCTGTAGTACAGAAAAGATCACAAGAGTGAGCATTTGACTTGCTATTTTGCCACAATTCATCAGTTTTCCATCCAAGTATGACAGCGTCCAAGATGAGGATTGTAGCTTCCATTGAGAGGGGCATATGAAAGGCAACAGTTGGTAGAATGACCACTAGCCTGAATGGCATTGTGAAAGTGGCAGTTGTCAGGATGAGAATTTCATTTCTCTTGTTGAGAGGTGCGATGAAAAGTTCCAGGAAAAAGCAAACAGGGATCTGTACCTGTACAAAGCATTTCATATGCAACAATTTGTAAGGTGCGAATGAGAGTGTTGCACTAGTAGTTTCCAACCCATCTCTTTTGGGCACCTGTCAGAGGTAAGCTGTAAAACATTCCTGATCCACCTGAGTTATTTTTATGCATTCTAATATGCTTCATTTACCTTTGTAAAATGACCACTTTCTTTTTCTTAGGTATCTGGCACCATATTGGGTGCCTGTCAGAGAGAGATCAAATTTGACTGTGCAAGTCATTGCTGGAGGTTATACTCAACTATTTAGTGTTATGTACAAGGCATCTGATAAGATGTGAATTGAAGGACAAGTCTTTGTATTGTTGGTCTTATTGTTGAGGGATAATGGGTTTGTCTCTTTTGTGTTGAGAAGTTCTGTTTCTGGTCCCTTACATCACATTACTTTGATCTCTGCACATATTCTTCTAATCTCAATCTTGAATTTGAAGGCATTGATATGTGTGTTGATGGTCTGTCGCACTAATGGGTAGTTTGATAAGGGTAGCATGTCACAAATTCAATGTGGTTGGTGAGACTACATGGACAACATTGTTGTGCATTACGAACTTGGCACCTAATGTTATCAAAAATAATGAAGTCTCACAAACAAAACAATGCATGCAAATGGGAGTGGCTCTATAGTCTCATTCTTGTTTAGTGTTTATGAGATTTCAAAGCACAGTTGAGAATTAACCTCTTGAGAACTAAAAAGCTAAAATTTTGTTCACGTTGGATTGAATTTCAACAAAATGTAAATCATACATGAAAAACTCTTTATTCTTATCAAAAAATTGAATTATTTACAATAATTATCTGATAACATTCTATAATATTCTAACTTTGACAAGCATTTTGAGCTAGTTGTCTGATGTTGAAATTCTGTGCATGTTTGGAGTTGTTGGTGTGTCAACTAAGCTTTTACTATAGGAAAAACTGGCTACACATTTTTCATGTTTTTTATCTTGTTGAAGTTCTTTACATTCAGAGATCTGTTAAAGGATCAAACAAGCTTTTTTGGTCAATGTTGAACCACCCATTGTGGATAATAGTATGTACATTTTAATTAGAGATTGGATTGCACAATCAAGTGAAAGATCTAATGAAGATAGTATTTTACTATTCTAAACAAAGTTTGTTCATGAATTCACCCCAAGTCATATGTGAATGGGATAGAATGACTACCTTGTGGTTACATCACCTTAAACATCAATAGGGTTTACAATTTACGTATATTCTAGTGACAATGATTCATCAAAGCACAACTTTAGATTCCATAAGTTGTAGTTGTCACTCAGATAGTTTCAAACTAAAATCTGTTTAGCCCATTCCCAAGTGAAGAAGCAGGAAATTGTGTTTTTTCAAATCCTTATCTTTTTAAAGTTCTTCTTTTTCAACACCATATTCACAAGCAAATTTTAAATACCTTTTCCACCAATTTGCATCCTATTTCTCTTCAATTCAATTGAATCTTAATCCAATTATAAAATTGAGATTCAACTCAATTTGAAACTTAATTCAATTTGCTTGCAATGCCATTCAATGTCTTCATTCAAAATGGAACTTAGTTTCCACATTGAAATCAATTATTTTTATTCATTTATTGATTGAAGTTTATCGTTGTTGGTAGTGTGTAGCAACACAAAGCCCAAGTAATATATGTATATGATAACAACAACTTTCTTGGTGATTATAAAAATGAAATTGATATTGACAACTTTTTAATCAATTTTATATAAATTATGAATTTGATGCATGATTTTGCAAAACTATAATCCCAAAATTTTATGTAATCTAATGCTTCTATAACTATTAAATCTTTTTAAATTTTCTTGAGGCTTGCATAATTTGATGGATAACTTCAACAAGAAAGGTCATCATCATGACCAAAAATGAAATAGGAAAAATAGAATCTCACAATTGTAAACTTTGATGATACAAAAGATGATGAAGATTGTGCCACTATAGTTTTGACTTGGTGGTGATTGAAGAAAGATTTTAACAGCCAAAAAAAAATTGAAAATGTTACCATACATATAACTAAATGTATGAAAGAAACAAAAAAATGAATTGAATGCAAAACCATCACAATGCGATCACATACATAAACTAACCACCCATACATGATTTAGCACAACCAAAAAGTGAGACAAAATATTTGTATAAATTTTGATTTTGGGTGTTTACAATGTACATAAAAACAACCACTGCAAAAATGCATCATCATAACTTCAATTCCCAATCATCCTAATTGCAAATGCAAGAAACACAATCATCAATTCTATCACAAAACTTTGTCATTAAGAGGTGCAAAGATGATGAAATAAATGAAATAAAAATAAAAATCTTAATTTTATGAAGAGGTTAGCATCAAACATGATGTCATAGGATTTCAAGATGAAGTTCACCATTACATTGAACAAAAAATAGATTACATTTAGTTAACACCAATCAATTTTACCATTCACTAATGTTATGTTTATGGGGCAACTTTGGCATAGGTCATAAGTGTTGAGGGCCATGAGGTTGTTTTGAGTTGTTTTATTCATCTAATTGTAGGCTATTTCAAAACAATTCATAGGGATGAAATCAACTAAGTAACACCAATAACTAAAGAAATAATAACAATTTGAAGATTAGAGGCATAATGGGCATACTAACCAATGGTTGACATCTAACCAATCTACATGCTAACCATGTAGACATCTATGTGATGACTTATTCATCACCCACCTTTAGACCTATTCTATCGCCTTGGAAATCTACTTACAAACTTACCCTTCTACCATTAAAATTTTACTTAAATGCTTGGCAACCTTTTTATTTGGAATGGGTGCACAATTATTTGTTTCTTCTTCAAACTTTGTCTTCTTTGTCCTAGGTGAATCCCTCCCTCTCCAACTTGACAATCCTTTGAAATGAATGGACAATTTTATTTTTCATGGTCAATTAGGTATGGGTATATCGACATTCAATTAGTTATCAATGCATATATTGACCAAGAAAGATGCTTTCAAGTAATATGAATGGGACTTGGAGTTAACCAAGTAGGAGTAGGTTCCATTGGCATAATTAAGAAATTGAAATAAAAAGTCATTTGTAGATTGGCAAAAATTATTAGTAATCCATGTGGTAAGATTATGTTCCCAAGCACTTGTATTTGCAAGTTGCTTATAACCATCAATTAAGACATTGTCAAAAACATCCTACTAGAGTAAGGAGGAAACCTAAAAGATCACATATCAAGTTATAAAAATATCATCCCAACATTTGAGAGAGCATGTGAGAAAACCAAAGCAAATAGGGGTTGGCCTATTACTTGTTGTTAGTTTAGCCTTGGGCGAGCCAAAGGTTGAGCCAAAGGTCAAGGCATTGCTTGACTCAAACACATTCAAATAAGTGTGTGAAAGTGCAAGGAAAGAAGCCCAATATTTCTAAGTGGACTCCACTTTGAGAGTTGAAAATTTTAGTGTCTTGAATTTTTGGATTAAGGTTTCGAGGTGATCAAACCTTGTCCAAATAAAGTTATTACATCAACAAGAAAAAAAGGGCTGCATGAAATTGTCAAAGGCTTTTTGAAAAAATTCCTAAATTTTCACTAAATTTTTAGGAAGAAAGCTACAAAATTGCCAAAAAATGTTTACATTTACAAAAACCTTGAAATGTATTGTTCAAACAATACTTTGTCTAAACACATGTTTCATTATTTGAAAAACAAATTGGGTCCTACATGACCATAAAAGCACCAACGTAATTTGGTTTTTAGGAATTGTTTTATCCTAATTGGTTCATAATGACACAAATGTAAAATGGTGTTTTATTTTAAGTTGGATTCGTAAATGACTCCAAATAGAGTAATATGAGCCTCTTACCCACAAGAGCAAGTTCTTAAAAGCAAAATAGTTTTTAAATCATGATTTATAAGTTGACTTAATGGGTCCAAAAGGATGTTACAACATATTATTATGTAAAAGTGTGCTTAAAATTTTTCTCATAAAAATGACAAATGTAACCCTAAAAAATTAACTATTTTTATGTTTTATAATGGTCATGTAGGACCAACAAAAAACATAAAAATAAAGGAAGAAGAAGAAAAATAGGGCCCTTGCTAGGGTTGAATGTATATTTTGAATTGCATGTGTCTAGAAGAGTCAAATGAAAATTGGATTGGAATTACTTATTGTTATAACAATAATTGTTATTCTTAGTTACAAGTGGATGATATGCACCATGGACAAAAAATTGAACATAAGTTTTTTAGACATTGAGAATGCAAATTCGCAAAGGTAGGATGAAAATTGATGATAGACAATGTAAAATGGCCTTGAAGGTTATGGTCACTAAGAAAAGGGAACATTTAAACCAAAGGTTTAAAGTGTAGTTGAAGAACATTTCCTATGATAAGTGTAATTATTATTTTCTCTGCGTAAAAATTTGTATTAATGTTGTAAATTTAAAATATTTTTACATGACATTCTTTAAATTATTATGAAAACATGTGGAATAATTTGAATTAAATTTAATGAGTATAAAGTACTCGAAAACACACATAATGCATTGTAACTAGTGCTTTTGTTGTTTTTTATTTTTTAAAGGATGTGTACAATAATTATTAAAACATGTACATAATAATATAATATGTCTCATGACTAAAAAGTAAAAATTTTGACCACCATGAAAATCATGAAATTTTAATCCATGACATTTTATAACCAATCACAATTTACCATATCGTTTTGGCAAACACATGTCACAAATATGTTTAAGTTGGAAATGATAGGTTCTTTAATTTTGAAAATTCATTCATTAATAAGGTGAAACTCCTACAAATATATAAAATATTAATAGCTTGAACTTTTAACACAAATGCCTTTTTGCATTTATAGATGTGGAACTAAGCATTACATTTGTATTCAATACCCTTATCTTAACATCTTGAATTTCATTTGTGAATTTTTAGCTTTTGTGAATTTTCATGTGCACCTTCATGGAATTATTTTTAATTTCATCTTTGAATGTGTAATTTTAGTGATATTTTTGGTGGAGTAACTTCATTTATGCATTTATACCTCCCTACATTTATTTAGTGTGCGTTTATGTATTATCAAATTACATTCATCTATACGCCTATATTGACATCTTTTTAATGTGGAGAATCTAGATTTCAATATAATTACGAATCCTTTAAAACACAATGACTTCACCTTTAAATCATATGTTTCCATTTGGACTTTTGTTCAATACATTTATTAGGATTGTAATCAAAGTAGGAATGTTAGATTATTCATGATTGGCAATTGGTCACCTAAAATCCAAGGCCTTTGAGGTGTGTGGTCCCAATGTTGTCACAAAAGGAAGCTACTTGTTTGTACCCCAAATTGTTTTGAAACCTATTTTGTTGATTTGAAACTTTCGTGTAAAATGTTAGCCTTGCAATTCTCATTGGTTCCATTTTTTGGAAACATTCCTCAAAAAACAAAAAAAAACATCTTGTTCATGCACAAACCAAAACAAAAGTTCAATATTTTGTAATCAACTTGAAAAATATTGCAATATCATTAACCCAAAAAAGAGTTGTTGACCATAATCTTGACTAACAAGCATTGACCAATGTCTTTTTCCTTCAATTTTGTGATGTAGTAGAAGTGGCAATCATCATCCACAAGCATGTCAAGCCCAATGTAAAGCCCCAAGGTAGGTGCATTCCCAAAATGAGAGTTTAGTATGAGTCGGTGCCTAGCATTGCATTCTTGCAATGCCTTCCACTCATAGGCTTTTTACCCATTGTAAAGAAGAAGATGAAAGTTATCATGGACTTATGCAATTCACAAAAGGCATAGGAGGTGGAGGGGAAGGCACTAATGTCAAATGCCTTCCACCATATGAACCAAGGTCTAGGGTGGAAGGCACACATAGCAATGCCTTCCCCTTCATAAGATCCAAGGATATCAACATTTAACATTGCCTTTTGCAAATCTACACATTAACATCTCCCACTCCATGTTGGAGCAAGAAATTTCACCTAGTAAGGCACCCTCCAAATTCAATGGGGGCATTTCTCCGAGATTGTTTGGTGTACTCCTAATGAGTGAGAGGTAGGGACCATAGGCATTATTTCCCTCCCACTTAAGGAGTAAGTGTAAGGTCACCACTCTTTCCTAAGAGGGATATTCATGGATATAATAATGTGACCTGATCTTTCATCTTGTCAATGAAGTTTTTCATTTGTGTCAAAATAATAATAATAATAATGTGGCTTTAGGGTGGCCTCCAAATACACTAAGGTCCACTTTACACAAGGAGTCAAGGCCAATGTTCAACTCAAATCAAGCATTCGTATTGGTGCAAAAGTTGAAATTGGTCACAAGGGCTTTACACTAAGAGTCAAGGCTGAAATAGAAAAAATGTTTTCAATCTGCCCCAAGTTACTAATAAATGCTGAACTTTATGGCCTTGTATTGGCCCCAAGGCTGAACAAAGGATACCATGGAATTTGGGAAGCCAATTTGCAGCCCTCGGGGCCAATGTTCCAGCATTTATTGGCCTTGCCTACCAAGCAAGGCAAGGATATAGTGTTTAGATTCATTATAGAGTATAGTAGCTTAAGGGAGTTTTTTGGCCCCTAAGTAATTAATAGGTCTATTTTATATGAGGATTTTCGAAAGATGATATTTTGGCTGTGTTGAAACTTGAGATTAGTTATAGAGTTATGATATCTTGAAGGATTTTGGTTTCTTGTAGAGGATTTTTTTTAAGAATATATTTTTGCATGGTGAAATATTTGGATTTTGATCATTCTTCTTTTGCCTTAAGATACTTTTAATGTAAATGGCAAGGCCACAGTGTGATACACCCCTTGTTAATTTCGTGACATCAATGTTCTACCATGTATTAGTAACTTGGGGGCCAAACAACAAGCCAAAAATGTTCAAAGTTGGCCCCAATTTTTTTCAGCTCTAACTCCTAGTGTAAAGTGGGCCTAAATATCTCCCAAGTGTATAATGCCAAATTTGGGTATAAACTAGTTATAAAAAGTTAACAGAATTAAACAAACAAAGCTTCAATATGCTGGGCTAGATTCTGGAACCTTAAGTATTATGAAAATCTAACCATCAACTAATCAATTACTATGCAAATGCCATGACCCATTACCAAGTGGGACATAAATTACTAGAACTGGCAACTTGGCAAATGGGTGGGGGTGGGGGGGGAGTAAGGAACTTCATGCAAGAAGAAAAGAAATCAAGAAGCATTCATGGAGGTGCTGCAACAAGCTTTAGTATTATGGGGAATGCCTAAGGGACCCTCCATTTCCCTCTCTTCTTGAGAGAGAAGTTTCTTCCTTTTTTTCCTTGCTTTTGGTAGCCTAGTGTGTAGAATTTTATTGTCTGAAACAACAATTCTTCAATTTTTTTCTATTTGGAGGAACTTTGTGTCCATCAGGTACCTGGAAGTAGGATGCATCTTCCAAAAATAACCGCATGAAATTGTGTGCCCAAGAATATGAGGAAGAATGGAATACTCTTCTTATTAGTGACAAAATGAGTTGACAAAGCTCACATGGTCTTCCTATAACTTTCCATAGTTTGGGGGGGGAAGGGGGAATCTTAGGTTAGGTCGGTGAGCTTTTTCCCCCTTTTCCCTCTTTTGCATGGCTATAAATCAACAGGTTTATAGAATGTCCAAATTCCAAATTCCTTTGGACATTCTAAACCCTAAACCCAAACCAAGGACAAAATAGAAAGCTCAACTTGTAGAGTTGAAAGAGTAGGTATGAAGGAATATAACATAGGGAAATGTGAAGGTTCCAAGTACTACACCTTGTCCAAATCAAACCCTAAATCCACCCACACACTATCTTTCCTTTCTTTTCTTTTCTTTTCTTTTGGTACCACCCCATTGGGTCAATCACAAATAGGCTATAACTATTTTAATGGGGCCCTTTGGATGCTCCACAAACTAATTAAAAACTTGATGAAAGTCTTCTAGTTCACATGACTACTTAGTGCTGGCGGTTCACCATGTCCCCATGATGATCCTAGCTCCACAACAACTTGTAGAGATTTAGAAGTTGTTATAATTCCTAGGGTGAACCAGCACATACACTCATACCATGGTAAAAACTAGAAACCCTAGGTTTTGTTTTGTTTTTTTGGGTTGCTTCTAAACATTATAAATATTATGTATTTAGACTAAATCAGGGGATCTCTGTGTCCAAATTTAATATTGGACCCCAATTATGGGCAGAATGAACCAGCTCCCATAACACACCATACATGATGGATGGCTATACTACAATGGTTAGCTATTCATGTATGTCTACTTACCAAGCAACCGATTAAACTACCTGACGTAAATAGTGACCACTAACATTTCATACTTACTTATTTTTGGTACTTACCCACTTACATAAGTAGTTACCTAAGTCGGCCAAAAGGGCAATAGGATGGTTGACCACACAAGTTACCAAGGTTCCACCTTTGGTAACTCACTCAGTTAAGGTTCATCCACAAGGGGATAGGATGAGTCATAATGGGTTTCCAATGGATGGTGCACTTGGTGGGTGCCAACTTGTTGCCACTCCCAGAAGGCAACAAGGCCATGGTGACTTAATTGTTTACAAACAAAGTCAAGGTTCCAAGTTGTAGTGTAATAAGTTTTAGCAAACAATAGGAGAAAAGGGTCCTATTCAAGTTGCTTACAAATGGGTATTGTCAAGCAACTTGAGTGGGAGGACTCTTGTCAACACCAAACACCAATTTGCAAGCAAATCGGTATTGTCAAGCAACTTGAATGGGAGAACTCTTATCAACACCAATTGGCTTGCAAGTTTGTTGACAAAGAAAAGAGTCAAGATTCATCAAACTAGTAGTCTAGTCTCCATTAGGCTACCAACAATAGGAAATTGAATGAATCTTTCTAACCCAATAGTAAGAAACTCCCACCAAAAGTGGTTTCTAATTTTAGTTCTTCTTCTAGGGTAACAATCTTGTGGTCCAAAAAGCATGAGCATTTCTTTGTCCTATTCTTTAGTACCTTTTCAAGTTCAGAATTAATTAAATTATTTTTTGAAGTTTTGAATTATTTTTTGAATTTCTCTTTTAAATGCCCAAGTTTAAAGAAATTACAAAGAAGTGAATTTTTTAAAATATTGGTCTCATTACTACGTTTGAGGTTTAAAGTCTAGGGAAGGGACCTACCAAAGAAAAGAGGGCTGCCTATATTTATTGTCAAAATTTCATAAATTATTTTGTTTATTGCCCCAAGTGGATTTTGAAAAATAAAATAATTATGTGACACCCAAGTGTTGAACCTGAAAAAGGTGGCATGATATTATAGGCTGCTTTTTTTAATTTTTAAATAAAAAAGAACCTTACTCTCTTTTCCTGCCTACCAAGTGTTTGGCAATCCTTCCCTCCCAAGCAAATTGTACAAGTGGTTTGGTGAGGTGTGATAAAGTTTACAAACATCACTTTATTAGTATTGTCAATTATTTGCTTCAAGGGGTGGCGTCTAGCCTAATATAACCCACACAAGTGAATGGATGAAACTCCCATTCAAACAATCAAGATCCCTTTTGAAAAGTTGTGCTCATCTATCAACCTTATTAAAACCCCATTTGCCTTTTTAAAAAAGGGTTCAATAATTATTTTTCTTCTAAACTTGCATATTGTTTTTTAATTCAAATGTATTGCATGTACATTGCAACAAAAATTAATTTGCTCTATATATATATATATATATAAACACATACATATAGGATCACATGGCCATATGGTATGCCATACCCAACCTTCTTGGCAAATTTAGTGGAAAATAATTTTAAAATTGGATGTTCTCATGAATTTCATAGGAACTTTGATGGATTGCATAAAATTTTATAATCCATGTAGAATAAAATCCTAAAAGTTTCAAATTGGAACAATGAACATGTGAGAATTGGCCCATGTTGCCTAACTACACTTTACCAAAAAAAAAGTTCAAATCTTCTAACAAGTTGCCTATTACAATGCAAGTTGTTTCATCTCGTGCAAGGGGTTGCTATGGCCCACATTTATATAAGGAAAAAGGGAACTTGGTAATAAAAGAACAATGGAAACATAGTTAAATCTAGTCCAAATTTAGGGTTATAGCTCCCCTTTTGAATACAAGATCTATTGTGAAATAACTATGATGATGATGATGATGATGATGTATATATATATATATATATACATATATAGTAATTTTTCATGTTGACTAAGATAAGGAGAAAAGATGATAAAAAATCAAAGTCAAAATATTTGAAAACCCTAAAATCTCCAACTTCAAGCGTCAAAATGACCTAGTAACCTAAATTAATTGATTTTGGCACATGCCTACTAAAATTGACCATCACATATGGTATATCACAATATTAACTTGAAAATTACATGTGTTGATACATAAAAAAGACTATTATTCTATTTTTAAAATTGGAAAGAAAATGTATTCCATCAAAAAAAAAAATTGTGTAGCCAACTCTACAATAGTTATAAACTTCACTAATTAGGGCCTTCAATTTTTGTATTAGAATTGCAAATAATGAGAAGCTTGAGTCTTGTAAAACACTTACTTATTTTATTGAATCAATTGTGATACTTATGGGCTTTCTTGAATTCATGAAATTAGTTATTTTGTGTACATCTATCTTGAGTGCATCTTGATCTTTTGTAACATAGTAACAAATCGTTTCATTGGGAGTAGGGGAAACATGATAATCATTGGAAAGTGATCATATGATTAAATTTTTCTTTTTCATTTTTTCTTCAAGCAAGAGATTGTTCGAGCTAAGATTGTCTACTCAAGGAATTGAAAAGATGGAAATTATAGATGGAAAGATGAAAACAATGACAAACAATGAAGATGGAAAGTTTGTATGGCCCGTAGTCATAACTTATAAAGCAACATCACCTTGTTTTACATTACCAAAATTTTCCAAAAGAATGTTTTATATGCCAAAGACCTAATTTCACGGGTTTGCACAAATTCCATGATGTGGTGTTTTGAATTGGGAGTGGTCTTTATTTTCATATCCTTTTTTATTCCATACCTTCATTTTTTCAATGGCTAGTATAAATGGCATTCTCTTCAAGTTGCAAATTCTACATACAACTAATTTGTTCCATGTCTTTGTCCTTGGGTAAATTCTTAAACATTGTTCACACATACTAGTAACATTACTACGATATATTTTTCTCCCCATTTGCACAAATGTCATCAATAAATAGCTTATGTGGCATGCCCTCTATCGCAATTTAATCACAAATTTATTACTGGTGGTAATGTAGTTCCAATTCATGCTTCCAAATTTGAAAGCTATTGATTCTATCAATAATATTAATTTATCAACATGATAATGTGGCACATAAGTTAATAATTTCGAGCTCCCCCTTTCCATCCATAACAAAAGGCCCTTCACAAGCTATTTATGACAAACCTCATTGCACCTGTCTTTGCAAATATTTTGTAACATCACATTGTAGTGCACATGTTGTAACACTACAATACACTCATTGTTGCCTTGCATCATTGTTGCAAACATCTTTCCTAAACAAATAACATAACTTAGTAAATATAAATTAGTTTGCAATGAAGAATTTGATATTTGCAAAGAATGATTTGATGTTTGCATGTGGAGATTAAAAACAAGGATTGTCAAGAAGGGGAAACTTCAAATAACTTGATAACAACATTGAAATTGGGAACAACACAAGGAAGTGGTGCTCATCAAATGCAAGCATCTTGAGCATGTGGTTTAAAAGGTGTTGAGAGATTCAAGAAAGCACATGGTGCTTATGTTACAATGGTGAAACAAGATTGTAAAAGACTTGAAAAAACTCATCCATTCCAAGGTGCCAAGATATAGAAAAAAAAGGTGCAAGGAAAATTGGAATGAATTAAAATTCAATTACAAAAAGATTTTGGATTACCACAAGGGAATTGGACACCATGTACATAATTATGGAAAATGACCATGCAAGAGTGTGACAAGTGCCATTATCCTCACCAATTGAACCCACATCTTTTAGAGACTTGAAGATGTATTTTTAAAAGTTGTATCCTTTAGAGCCATGAAGATTATTGACGCACTTGGGTCAATAACATTAGGACCTACTATTGACAATGAAAATATTATGTTCCCTTAACAAACTATAAAATTTTAACATTTAACTTGTATCTTGCCATGTACTACACATGTGTAATATGTGTTTTTTCCCCTAATGAATGTTTCAATTTTATAGTCAATACTAACTTTCAAATGTTCAATGGTTGTGACCCTTGCCTTAGGCTTGCTACAAGGGTTAAGGCATGACCATGAAACAAATCAAAAGAAGTTCAAAGCATGGTGTCAACCCAAACACACTTCATTATGAAAGGAAATGTGTGTGAGGACAAAAGAGGAGCCCCCAAGATTTTCAAGTGCACTCTCATCTTGGGAGTTGGAAGTTTTTAAGTGTTTCAAATATACTCCAAATTAATTCTTCCTTAATTTTTTGGAAAGGCATTAAAAAATATTGCAATTAAATGGTTTACATTCCAAAAACAAGGATTCATAACAATAATTTATATGGACATATAAATGATCAAAAGTCAAACTACCAAATTGATTCCCATTCGTGTAGATAAAGATTTAAAAGGTTCAAATCACCTCCAACATATTGGAAATCTTTTCTCAAGGGTTACAAATTTGCTATTGAGATCTTTGGATTTGGAGGTGAAAGAAATAATGAACCCCCAAAATTTTGGGATTCAAAACTTGGTAGGTTAAAAACTTTTGTACTTGAAAGTCATAGGGAAAATGAACATTCCAATGTGGCCTTTAGAAGGAGCTATAAACAAAGGGAACTAGAAGCATGGTGGGGGAAACAACCCTTTTATTCATAAATAAAAAAACACATGGGAAGGGACATGTTTCAACATATGGTGTCTTAGTGCTAAAGAAGTTCTAATGACACTTTGAATGATTAAATTATGTTCAATTTTACCTTATGTACAAAAGGATATCTTTTGAAACTATTTTTCAAGGGTCCCCAATTGGCAAGGCCCATCTCCACCATGGCTTTTCAAAAGCTAGTAAAAACATTATCCATTAAACCCTTATTTATACTATGACAATGTTCAAACCAAAGAATATAATTGATGAAACTATGCAATATGTTTAGGGGTTGTCTAAGGTTTTTAAAACTTGCAAGGTGAACCCCAATGAGTGAACCCTACAAATTGAGAGAGAGGTTGAAAATCACATTGAATAAAAGTTAACAAACACCAAAAGGGTTGGTAAGGGTGACCCACATGGTCCAAACCTCTTGGAATGCCTCCAAACTAAATTAGTTAACACTTGAGCAATTCGTCCAACAATTTGGTTGGGAGTTTTGATGTGAGTTTACATATTGGATTTTCTACCATATAAGGCAACCCAAATCCAGTCACAAATCTTTTGTTGAAAACTAGCAATGAAGGGTATCACTTTCCTTGGTTTATAATTGTGCCATAAACACCCCACTATCATGAGTTGCATCTCTTCATCAATCTCAAATAATGCAAGAGCTTTGATGAACTTCACAATGGGGCCCTTCTTCAAGTGGCCAAGCCTATACCCTTTTAAAATCATGTAATAAAAAAAGGATAAGAACTTGTAAGCATGTGCTTTTAATCCCACTCCCATTTGAACTTGGATCCTAGTCTAAATTTTGAAGCTAGACTTGAGTTCATGACCAAGGTTGGGGCATGACAAAGGAAACATGCTAGAAGAGAGGCCAAGTTGTCCCATGACCTAAACAAACTTTCATAAGTGTGGCATAGTGCAAATGAAAATGTCCCAACATTCCTAAATGAATTTTCATTTTGGTGGTTGGGGATTCATGGGTGTCATGAATATTTGAATCAAGTTTTGGGGATAATACCTTGTTTAGATTGGGTTCTTTTTAAAACTTTGGAATAATCTTGAAAAGTAAATAACCATAATGGGATTGTATTTTTGAAACAAAGACTTGAAACATAAGTTATGGCCATGTGAAAAGTTAAGAGTCCAATTGCCAAAATGATTCTTGATCCGTTAATCATCTAAAAGAAAGACCAAACAACTTTGATTAAAGATTTTGATACATTGTTGGAAAAAATCTATGATGTTTCCTTTGAAATTTTCCAATCAAAGGAATAATGAGAAAATTATGTGAAACCCACAATGATTAGATTTAGAATTTGGCAATTTAGGGATTCTTGGTTGGGATTCTTAGGAAAAGATGTTTATTTGGTGTAACTTGAATGGGGAACTATAAAATATACCATAGGGAATAAAGTGATAACTCTTCTTGAATTTGAGGCATGGTGAAATTTGTGAATATATGTTAATTTATAATAAGTTTGAGGCATGTGATTAATTTGTGCACCATTTTGGTTCCACATTACATTAATTGCCTTTCCTTTTTGGTTTGTATAGTTTGATATGAGCATGACCTTGAACAACTTAACACTAGAAGAAAATCTATTTTTTGCAACTATCATTTGCAACTAATTTTTAGTTGCACGCAACATCCAATTGCATGCCACATATTGTATATAGGATATATATACAATATGCTTGTACATTTTCATCAATACATATTACAAGTTGCATATGCAACTACATGTGCAACTAAATGACAATCTTTTTTTTATGACATGTGTCCATTTGTGATGCAAATCATTTAACAACACATGGCATTTAAAGCTTGTTTTGGCCTCCAATATTATTATAAAATGAACTAATCAAATGTAGATAATTCAATTTAAGGTTTATAAGATGTTGACATGTGGCACCTAGGTCATTAGTTAGGTAGATGAGTAGGGGGGCCTAGGTAGGGAGGCCTAGTCTATGTAAGTACGTTAAAAATAGTCATTTAATGGGGGAGGGGTTATTTTTAAATTTTGAACCTTTTTAATTAGCTCATCTTAATTGCCACTTGTTTATTGAACTAATGTACCTAGAGTTAAATAATTTTAAAATTTCAAAGTTATGACAAACAATATGGGATAAATATCGTAGTTGCAACTTAGGATGCAATGAAGGTAAAAAGGTGGATAAAAACTGATAAATCTTTGGATATTGTTCCATTGTCTTTAGAGCTCAAAGAGATTTTGTAGTCTTCCACCTAATGCATCCAAAGCCAAAAAATTGCTCAAATTAGTCTTGAAATGAACAAGATATGCCCTTTGGAAATGAAGGGGGTTAGTATTTGGTTTAGGCACATTGAAGAACAATTTTTGTTTTGGAGCTCAAGCTTTTTGGTCATTGCTTCATTGTTTTTACACTTCAAAAAGCTTTCAAAAAGCTTTAGATGACACTCTAATAACTTTTTAAATCATTCAAAATGAACAAGAAATGAAGAAAATATAGAGTTGAAAAATAAAAAGATCTAGTGTTTTTTTTTTCCTCCTCAAATGATCTTGCCCTTTTCTTGCTTTTTTTTTGGTTGTTATTTTGTCTTTGAATTTCAAAAGAAATTATAAACCTTTCATTGGTGCACCCATGGCCATGAAAAACTTTCAAAATTAACAAAAAACTAAGGAGATCTGGGAGATTTTTGGTGGGTAGAGTAATGTTTGGTGATGGGCCTATTTACCTTAGAATTATACCTAGATATTACATACTAATTGTTAACTATTATAACAACTACTATTTAATGCTAGATATTACACCTACTAATTAGACTACCTATTATAAATAATAATAGGTAATAGGTAATAAAATTATAATAATCTATTATTATTTTTATTGAATAATAATAATAATAAATTATTAATAAGCTCATATGTTTTTGTGAAATATTTCATTGGGTTTGCAATATAACAATATTGGATCACAAAGAATCATCAATAAGATCAACTCATATGTGCAAAGTTAAGAACACCATAATAAAATTTCTAAATTCATCATATACAATGGGTTAAAAATAATCAATTTATGTTTTATTTTGGGCATACATGTGAGGTGTTAAAACATGCTATATTGTAATATCATGGGCATTGTTGTTACTTTAGGTTTTAAAAATAAATTCTATTGTTCCATTTGTGTATTAGGAACTAATTAAAGATTGAACTTGCATTGACAAATATTGGTATATCAAATTATAAGCTATATTAGCAATTGTTGTCGTCTAATTTCATAATCTCATATGTGTAAGCTGTAATGAAAACTGCATTGGTCACAGAATTTGCTAATTTTGCTTGTAGCAAAATGGATTGTTAGAAGATATTAAAACAACTCACTGAGAGCAGCAACCAAAGGTCCAAGGTGTAATGCCCCCACAACAAAGCCTTACAATCGAGGAGATCCATCAATTGTACGGCTGAGATTGATTGAAACTGTTGGTTAGGGTTCCTTGTTTAGGGTTTAGATATATACTCCCTGATAAGGAGATTATGTGAAAACTGCCCAGTGCTAGCTTGGAGCAGGAAGTTCTGCCTGGGAAGGAAGTTCTCCCAAGCCCACCCCCAAAGTAAACAACAAAAAAAATCTTCAGGCAGGTTTGTTACAAGTGGAAAATGCCCACTTCATCTGCACAACATTTGTGGGTCCCCTTCTGAATGAAGGAATTTGAGGGCAGATTCTGCTACTTTTCAGGCATCTTAGATTGCAGAATTTGGCTTTCTGGGAGGAAGTGCCAAATTTGAGAGACATGTGATTTTTTGGGGGAAAGAACTCAACTCCTAATTGTAACAGAATCTGCACACCCCCCCCTCCCCGCCACCCCCAACAAAAGTCTTTGCTCTTTACACCAGGGATGGTGTCATGAAAGGCTTACTTACTAGGGTGCAGCAGAATGTGCTCTAATGGGCACCTTCTTTCTAGTACATATGATCCACATCAACACCTACCAAATAGTACCAATGTACCCCCTCCTCCCCATTGGGACCTTCACCTTTGGCCTGTGTAAAATCCAGTGTAAGTGTAAATCATTCACACTTACATGTAGACATTTTTTACACTTACACGAGGCCAGTGTAAATATTTGTCAAATACACTTACACGGCCCTATGTAAATGTTTTGGGATGTGTAAGTGTAAATACTAATTTTTGTTTTTGTAAAGTCACCCTGTCTCTGCGCCTCCTTTCACCCCAAACCCTTCTTTCAGGGGTATCCATAAAGTAAGGAAATTTTACTAAATCTGGGAATGAAATGCTGAAAATCAGCATTTAATGCACAAGGTTCAAGACTAATTATAGTAGCTTTAGAAGTATTATAGTGCTGCAGTGGAGGCGCTAAAGAAAAAGGAAAGGCAGGGTGAAACTCAGATCACCACAAAAACTGAGGTCCCCCCACCCTTGAATGCTTATGTTTTTTATTTTTTTAATCTCACCCTATTTATGATCAAACTCAGGGTTTTAGTGTTGTTTTCGTTACTTTATAGATAATTTTATTACATATCTTTAATAACCAGACCTTCTTGCAAAGTCATATGAATTAGTCGTGGGTGTATATTTTGATGGTTTTTTTTTTTTGGGCAATGGGCCATTTAGCTGGCTTATCTTCAAAAAATTATGAAATCTCCCCTCCTCAAATAAAAATCATATTTTTTTCATCGTTATATATTTGAATTTATATTGTTTTATCAGACTGTGTAAAATGATATAAATATGTTTATTTTTACACTTACATTTACACACACAAGACTTGTAAAAACAATTGTTGGGTGGGTATTTCTTTTGCTTTGGGTGTTAATGGTTATCAAATTAGGTGTATGCATACATACTCATCAAGTCTTACTTTTTCAAAAACCTGGAGAATCCCCCTTTGTTACCTGACATCTTCTGAAAGTTCACACCTATCCCCACCTCATAACCGGTGATTTAAAAATTTTCAAATATCTATAACTGGACCCAACTTGGGAAGAATAACAATGTAAGGCTTCTATCAAAAACCTAGATCAATAACCTCTTGCACTAACTTCAGATTGCAAAGAAAAAGAACTCTTGCCTTGTAAGTTTAAAAGATTTAAGACCTAGGTAAAGACCTTTGTAAAAATCAATATGTGTTTATAAGGGGTCTTCCAAAAACCCTAATAATAGAACCTCTTTAAAGAGCTGAGCATTATACCCCAAGTTGATCACATACCATAACACCCACCATCACCTCATAGTCACCTCTCTTTGGCTTTCTAAGACCTGGAACCCAAGCAGCTCTTTAAATTTCCAACTTTCCAACTCAAAAGTTTGTGAAACAAAGGGGGGCAACATTCAAGCCCTTTTGCTTAAGTCTTTTGGTCTTTAACTGGAAGTGGGCCCTTAACTGTAGGCACAACAAACAAACAAACACATTGTAGCCCTCGCCAAAAAATAAATTGGATGACAGTATCATGGATGGAAAATGTTGACTTACTCTCTTGATGGGTTAATCATCCATAGGGTGTGCTTTTTGTACCCTCAAGGCTGAAGCTGAGCCAATAGAATGATTATCTAACAGTGGCAATTATTACTGAATTATTATTGAAATAACTGAAAAGGGCAAGCAAATGACATCAATTGAGTGTCACTCCATTCCTATAAATTCACATTTTCTGTCCATATACTTTGGCCCTTTCTGTCCATGTTTTTTCCCCTTTTGTCTTTTTCCAAATATCCAATCCCCTCCTAAGCCAAATTACTACATCCAAATAAGGAGTAAAGTGTAAACCCTTTTGATTGTACACTTGTACACCAAGCCAGTTAGGGTTTCAGACTTATCTTGTCTTTACACTACCCAACTTGGTTAGTAGGTACCTACATATTTGAGGTCTTTTCAAGAGTGTCAAAATTGGGTATATGCTGAAATCACTCCATAGCATATCTATGCATTTTTCATATTTTGCAATGCATGTGGTTGCAATGGATTTGTTTGAATTATGGTGATTGATTACTTGTTGAATATATATTCTTTTAGCATTTGTTACATTAATTAGATCTTGAAAAATATTTCTATCATATGCTCTTGGAATCCCTTTAGATTTTATTGCCATTTTTCATCTTAAGAATTCATTGAGTCTATTCTTATGGCAAATGCAAATTGGTTTCATTCTATTTTTATTTTTTCTACAATCTTTAGAATTTCACAAGTTCATGTTTGCAAATGCTAATTGCACAGGTAATTGTTTTGTCTCCACTTTGAAAAATGTGCCATAGTTGTGTAAATACTTTCATTTACACTACATTTACCCTCTTATATTGCATGGCATGGATAGGATAAATGATGAAACATTTATCTTTACATTTACTCTTTGAAAAGGGTAAACATGTCTTCATTTACTTTTACCCTTGATTGGATTGATAATTTTGCAAAACCTATATACCCTTACCTTTATCCAGCTTGAAGTTTTTATTGAAACATAAATGCCTTTACCTAGCTCATGTGCTATTTGAAATTTAGATTTTCCCTTACATGACTGATATATCAAAGCGATATATCCAACCAACATGGGCATAAGCATGCTGGACAAGAAGCACACATAGTGAACTGGCCAAAGTGAACCAGTGCCCATCATTGCAACATGCAGGATGGATGGATGGATGGATGGATATGAAACATTGTATTCTTGTCCCGTAGCTAACCACAATGGTTTGCTATCTGCTAGTACCTGTCCAATTGTATCTACTTCTGTAGTAACAACCAAGTGTCTTGGCTACTTACCTCTATACCCTAAAACCAGTTATGTTTGCTAACTGGCGACTAGGGGTGACTACTATCTGTAATGAATGGGATGCCCAGTAGCGGTATCGTCACAAAGAACTATTTGAGATAATGGACACATTAATAAAGACCCGCATAATTACCAATTGTGGATGTAATTGGTGGAAGAGCATCCCCAGTGGTGCCGAGTATGTGAGCCTGCACATTAAAATTGGATGAAGAAATGTCTAAAACATCCCGGTTTGGCTCAGCAAAATGGTTTTGGCCCAGCATTTTTGCAGAGTTTGCTAATGCTGGTAAAAGGCACCTGTACCTGCGACAGAAGAGTGTGATAAATAGAATCTGGCTGCTGTTCCTGTTTTCTAATTGGCCAATCATAATGATTGGTTGAGGTGGTTTGTTATTAGTAGTCTCCCACCTATTTTGCAGTCCCAGTTTTAGTTTTATGGCTGGGGTTACAAAAAAGTAAATAACTAAACTTGGATGCGAGAAATAATTTGCAAGGTTACATAGTGAGCACAGCTGGTGGTGATGGATGCTGTAATGCATCAACTGAATCACCTGCAATTCACATAATTGGTCCCATGATAAAAAGGATCTAAGATGCACCCATGTGTCCAATCGCCCTCCCCAACCCCCACCCCAAAAGTATTCATAACCTTAGCAAGTACTACCTAATGAGAACCTCACAGTTCCAGAGCGTACCTATAACTTATGAGAAAAAAAAACTTATGTCCCAACTAAGAAAATCATGACAAACACTAGTACAACATATAAACATGGCTGGAGAAGACTGGAGTGTACCTGTCCCTGCATAGAAGCAAAGAGAGTGTGCACTCTGTGTGTGTGTTATGAATGTTCTACCATGCAGACACATAGAAACTGAGCAATGAACTCAACCTGCAAGTAGCTTTTTTTCTTTCTTTCTTTCTTTCTGGGGTTGGTTTGGAGATTGAAGGACCAAATGCCAATTGGCAGGTAGGAGGACTGATCATACGACAGCAAAGTGACAACTGCCAGGAGGTACTAGCCTAGAGGGAGCTGGGAGAGCTTCACACTCTCTGCCAATTGAGGAAGATGATGCAAGCAAGCTGATCTGAATATTACACAACGTGGGTGTGTAGTTGTGTACCTTGGTTTAATAATAATGAGTTTCATGAAGATTTTGGATGCATTAGACTTATCTGTACCCTGTCTTCACCCTCTCTTTGGGCCTCCTTTCACCCCTATCCCATCTTTCAGTGGTATCCGCAAAGTAAGGAAATTTTATTAAACCTCAGTATGAAATGCTGAAACTCAACATTTACTGCACAAGGTTCGGGAGTAATTATAGTAGTCCTACATGTAGGAAGAGTGAAAATATACATAGCAGCAGTGGAGGTGCTTAGGAAAAAAGGAAATACAGGATGAAACTGAGTTTACCACCAAAATTGGTGGAAAAACTAGTTTGGGTACCAGTTACTTCCCCTTGTAAAATTTTCATTGCCTTTGATGGCCCTGTTATTCCGAAACTGGCCATTCTCGCCCCCTAAACCCAGGACTTTACTACCGGTAACTCTATTTACCCATGAATCTTTTTTTTGACTAGCTAGCACACATGGGTGAACAGAGGGTTATTTCTCCAACAAAATGATACATGGAAAAGGAGTTACTTGTTTGGCTAACAAAATGATACATACATATCTGTTTGCAGATGACTCTTGCCCCTGTTGATTGATTCATCAAAGATTCAGTACTACCCAACAGACCTATTGTTGTACTTATTATTATTGCAAACTTGTTTTAGGGTTTAGGGTTCACCCCTCTCCTCTACCCATATTCCCCAAATGAATCTTCTGCACATTCTGGTGGATAATTAACTTAGGACCGTCCTCCTCTGAGGCCCCTCTGGATCCCATATGATGTTCATGTGTCAAAGTGTGGTGAATCTCTTACACCACTGGCAAAGCAATAAGATGAACTGACCGTCACATCTCAGTTAACATCCAGAGTGACCGGGCTTGTGCATACCAGTTGAACGAGGGCCAGATTCAACCAACACCCACCTACGCACCATCCACTGGATGGATGCCTGTTATGACTCAGTTGTGGATAAACCTTGACCAAGTTAGTTAACATCTGGTAACCCCAGTCTGTAAGAATTAGGTCCAATATATAGGTAGGTATGTAGGAAGGAAAATAGATGACTACTACAAGGTAAGTAGCCAGTTTATGGTTTACACATAGGTGAGGGCTGCTATTATTACCTACCTACTAACAAACAACCTGATTTGTGGGTTGTTAGGTAGGTAGTAATAAAGGGCAACTGAGGTAACCACTTTGGTTAGCTAGGGAACTGAAACCCAAGAGGAAAAAAACTGTTTCGTGACCACTTACCATCCATACATACATCCATCCATCCATCCATCCATCCTTCCTTCATGGTGCACTGGTGGGTGCTGATTCACCCTCTTGGCAGTTGAACTGTTACAGTGATATTTGTGTGTATTTCTTTCTTTCTTGCTTGCTTGCTTGCTTGGATGTGTGTGTAAGTAAAGTATCTGTCCTGTTTGCAAAACCAGGAACCTACTACAAACATTGCCACAATTATGAAACAACTACCCAAAAGGAACTAAGAAGCCACTGCTGAAAGCCCCTTTCCAGCCCCAAAACTCACTCATCAATAAATGCTTCTTCCCTCCCTCCAAATGCATGATTCTTGCAGTGATAAGAACTTCAGGACAGCCTCCAGCAGCAGCAGCAGCAGCAGCAGGGCAGGCAGCTGAAAGTTGGAACAGGACCAGAAGATGAGTGTTAAGTTAGGTGGCAAGTAGAAGGATCCAAGAATTTGGAGGGAAACCCATCCCTCCCCCTCCCCTTCCCTCCCCTGCCCAACCACCCTCCCAACACAATAAGGAACACATACAGGATGGAGGGATGGATGGGATGTTATGTGGACAGGAAATAGTTTTTCATTTATTTTCATCCCATATCTAACCATGGTACTTAGCTATGCTAACTTTGATGGCTTATTTATTAACCAGTGTTGGGTGGTTGTTTACTTTTTATGAAGAACCACGAGTTCCAGTTCTGAAAAAAAAATTAAAATGGTTAATGCAATTTGAACCCACATAATATTTGAGATTTGTCAAAAACTTACCACAACCCAAACCCATGGAGGCAACACTAGTTTCTTTATAATATATTGTGTATGTCTTTTTGTGGATTATATCAAAATGACAAATTTTTCAAGAGGATCAAAACATTTTTGTGTCCCATATTTAAGAACCTCATGATTTCCAGGAAATGTAATCAAACAAAACATGTGAACATTTTCATATAGCTCACACAAATTTTTTTTTTCCCACATCATGTTAAACTCGCTAGCTATACATGATTTTCCTTTCCAAATTGCATATGATGCATGGCACACATGGGAACACAATTATTCCAATTTTTCAAATAATTTTAGAGGTATGAAATCAACATTTTGTTTTGCACATGTGATGATATTTTCTATAATTATTTTTGAACTCTTCCATTGCACCAAAAAAAATATGTTTAAATATATTTAACTTGCCTAATCTTATTATGTGAATTCAAAACTCCTTTGGGATGCTAATTCTTAAAGCTGGGATTGAACTTGGGAGTTTTAGGAGTGTGTCCCCTTAATTTCCAAACATTTGACTTTTGTTTGTGTGTCTTGTACACTCCTTGGCCTTTCACCATGTTTCGGATTTAAGTTTAGCCCAATTCATTGTGTACCTTTTTGATGTGCCTTTGGCTTGACAAAGACCCTAAAAATACACTCCCTTTTGTTTCACAAAGGTCGATCATGACCAAAGTCATGGTTGCAACACAATTTACAAATAAACCTAATTTGACATCCCAACAATTATGAGTAAGTTTGCAATAAAAAATGACCAATATCATGTGTAACGAATGTTTACTTTTACACATTTTGAAATGGTAAATTGAATTAGTGTTTAAAATATTTGGTGTTTTGATGTAATAATGTTTTAAATATATTATACAATCACTTGAATAAGTTTGAAACGAATCAAATGGATTTAAAATACCTAAAAACATTATTAAAGCATTATAACTAATGCATTTGTTCATTATTCTTGTTAAAAAAATGACTTGAAATGATTTGAAAATTACATTTTTTTGGAAAATAATTGTATACCTCAACAAAAAAATACATTACGACAACTTTTTGTGTCATAACAATTTGTGTGTAGGCTTGTTAGTAAGCATGGGGTTTCAATTTTTTTTTCATGATAACCAATCATGTTGTGACACATAATCTCAATTAACCAACTCATTGTTTTTTAATCATTCATTTTTAAATAATCAAATGGACTAATGGTGGTCATCATTGCGAACTTATCCATATATATACATTTGCTAAATGAAGCCCTAATTCCAAGTGTTGAGACCAAAAAAAAAAACTATATTAAATGTAGGTGTTTAGAAAGTTGAACTAAGGAAAAAGAAGGCCAATTATCACAAGCATAATCTCTTCAACAAGGTATCTTATGTCTAGGCATGAAAAAGAATGTTAAAGTTTCATTAAACTTTAACACACAACATATGTGATTGAGGGTCAATCCATAGTTGGAAGTCCAACCCAAATTGGGATTCCAATCATCACAAACTCACTTTGATTAAATTCATCCATCCTTGTGATCTCCATCATGCATCACTAGTTTCAAAACCCTACAACTTGACATGCATTTGTAGATCTATGGGCGAAAGTCATATTCAATTCAAATTTTGGATTCTTGCAAATGATCATGCATTTTCCTATCCTCACAATTCAATGTTTGTTTCTATTTACATTTGGGCTAGTCACCATATAAATTTATTGTGATTCCATTATGACACCTGAATCAATTGTCATAACATGGATGTAATCATTCATGTTTAAAATCAATAAATAGGATCTAAGGTAGTAGCTAGGGTCTAAGGTGGTAGTTAAAGTTTAGCTAGGTTTCAAGGTTTTAGGCTAAACTTTATAAATTTTAAGCTAGTGTTTCCAACACTAGGGTTTTAAAGATTTTTAGCTAGGTTTTTAAATTTTTAATTATTTTAATTATTTGCAAATTTTTTTAATGAAATTTGATAAATAAGTAAATTTCAATTTAAAAAATTAAAAATTTGAACACTTGAGACATTTCAAAACTTTGAACTCTTAAAGTGAGAGTTCATCCATGAGTATAAAAAATGCTTCCTTTTCATTTCCCCAATGTGTTTAATCCCCCTTTTTTTTTTTGCTTTAGTTCATTCTTGACCTTTTTGTTTTTTTTGTTTTGCTTTAGCTTTTATTTTGAATTCGAAGTTAAGGTCACGAGATGTGTTTTTTAATGAATTCTTATTTGTCAATAAGGTCTTATGCTATTCAAACAAATTTATTTTTGACTATGAAATATTAACAAATTTCGTAGCCATTTCCAACTTGTGAACAATATATTGTTTTTCATGAACTATCTACTTGGAATTTCCATAAAAGTCTCTCAAGTTAGTGGTTAAATGGGAATAATAAAAATGGTGATCCACCATTTCCCTAGAAGAATTAAAAAACAATGATTTTCAAAGTCAAAATATCTCATCAAATGTGGAATGCTTCTTTTTTTATATAGTTTGCATGTATGACAAGCCTAATTTGAAAATGAATGAGACTTGAACATGCTTGCCATTACCAAATTTGGATTAAAAAAACTCAATTTCAATTTGATCCATCAAGGGACCAAGATCAAAATACCTCAACAAATAGACAATGTTTCATTTCTTTAGTTTGCATGCACAACATGCCTATTTCAAAAGTGAATGAGACTAGAACATGCTTTCCATTACCAAATTGCAAAATTTTGACATTTTGGGCAATAATGTTTTTAAAGAATGACAATTTTAAAAATAACTAAAGTAGTGCCAAATCCATTAAAGTACTGTGTGGTACATGAACATTTCCAATGAGTACATAAATTTTTAGGTGAGCTCGAAATGTAAAACGTCCCCTCTTCACCTTCCCAAAACATGTAATTCTTTTCAATTCCTTTTGTTATGGTTCGAAGGTGTTTACTCAAATACAGTTGGGAAGTTTTGCACACACTGGTAGAACTGTTTTTCAAATGCCAAACAACAAAACTACCAACATACGAATACAATTTACCACATACAAAATGAGCTAGTTTTTGTTTTAGAAACTTGAAGCTGCCTTCTCATTGATTGCCTGAAATTTCTATTTCCAAGAGGGTTCATCGCCATTTTCAAGCTGGACTAATATTCCCATTAAAAACTTTGGAGGAAGGGGGGGGGGGTGTGGTGGTGGGTACCTTACCTATATATATAGTACAGTGATATCAAAGGGGTTCCAGACATGTTGATTCTAACAGATTTGTTCCACCACTTGGAATGGTTTCATATTCTGCTAACAAATCTGCCACACTGATGATCTCCTCAGTCTCTGCATATGAATTATGAACTTAGGAAGTAAAGTAATGAATGAATACAAACATACATACATACTCTTGAGAGCAATTCTTATGTTTCCTTACAGTTGTTGTTGTGGTCTTTGATGGATTTTTTATTTTTTACTCATTGATTCTGGAAGTAGAAAGTGGAAGAAGAAAGGAGCATTGGAAGCACTTCCCTTTCACCATTTTGAGAAAGCCAAAAAAAACAATGGGACTTTTCGTAGCTGCAAACTGACCAGACATTCATATTACGAAAGAAAGAGCTCCACAAGTGGCTTGTCTGATGAAGGAAGAAGAAGGGGTGGGATTTCATGCCCAGCCCTGCCACAATTCACTCAAGAGTACACTGATGGAAAGATTGTACCATTATTTTGGGACTTAACTTAACTACTAGAGAGAACGAGCAGGTTGTGGCTGATTCCAGCTTGTAAAGAATGGGCAAGGCCTGCCAATTAGGTTTACATAATCGGCACTTCTGTGTTGAACAGCCTATCTGTCATGAGAATTAGTTGATTAAAACGCAGAATAAGCTATAACAGGGTGTTAATGGTGACCTCTAAAACCACCCAATACCCAACTTACGTAATGCACTATCAAAAACTTGACAGTCTATTTTGGAGAGTGCATTCTAAAGTGGAATTTGACGTCCACTATCTGTCAGTGTGTGGTTCCATTTTCAAGAGGGTCATTCTGTTTTTTTGCCGGGAGGTATCTCGTAGTTTTGAGCACCCCTTCTTTTGTTTTCAAGAGGCATAACCCTAATTTCTGGTATGTGCATTACATTCGATAACGCCTTTCTTTTGGTAATGCCCTTGACCGAGGGCAATCCCAAACTCAGAACATTCTCTTGATGACACGTTAAATTGTATGTATCATGGATGTTAGAGTTGTATGGCTATTTTGGATTAAAATTAAATAATAGGTATATACTCCCCAACTTGACATTGGGTATCACTATTTTGAACCAAAAAATATAACTACTTAAGTGCTCAGAGTGTGTGGCAAAAAAAAGGTAATATTTTTCCGTATCCTGGGAAGATTATGATCAATATATATAGCATGTGGGATCCATGCAGCATTTCATGCCATTTGTTTAGCCAAAGTGGTGTTTCAGGAAGGCTGCTTCTGACTATGGAGTGATTGTGAAAATATGGAAGCACATGTAATCTGCAGGCTGACAATTTCATATCATATGTATGATTCAGAATCCAAATTCACATGTTAAAAAAAAATGTTGAGACTATGGAGGCTCCCCAAAATAGAAGATTCTATAGAAAGATGGAGTGCCTCCCCCTTTGGCCCACCTACATAGGTGAGAACTGGAGGACTTCGGGCAAAACATATGGGATTAAAGCGAGGTGCCATTGGGAACAGCCTTGGGGAACATATTGGGAACTTGAAAGGGAACAAGTTGGGAACAAAGGAAAAATGAAAAAAATCTCGCCCCCCCCCCCACCCCCCAAACCTAAAACAAAAAAAAAATCAAACCCATTTCACTACATCACCCCTTCCCATTGGGCTGCGTGAAATTTTTATTTCCAAAACTGTTGTCACCATTTGTGGCCTGGGCTAATACCCCCCATATAAACTGGTGGATTGTGTTTTGCATCTCAAGTCCTTTGTGGATTTAATTTCCTCAAATCATGTATGGGATCAATGTAGTTATTATGTTAGCATAACTACAAGAGAACCCCTTCAAGAATCATATCCCCAAATGTATTCAATATATTTGGAGATGACCCAAGTAGAGCTGGGACAAATCTATAAAAAGCACACATTAAGTTTGTGAAAAAATGCCATTGAAAATGTGGAAATTCAGGATGGTTCACATTTTGAAAATTTGGACGAGTGGGTAATTAGGTTTTAATTACATTGAAGTTTTGTTTGTAGCTTCATTCTCGACTACCTTCAAATTTCCATAGCTCAAATGTTCTCCTGAGAGATCGTAACAAAGCTCGAAAAAAAACTACAATGCGATTCAACAAAGTCTTCAACGACACCCACAACAAAGTGTGAGTGCTCCACATGACTTGGGAAGACATGAGAAGTAAGGGTAGTGCTCCACATGACTTGGGAAGACATGAGAAGTAAGGGTAACATTAGGGTAAGTACCCAGGCTTTGGTTGGGCCTGTTGCCGTCGAGTGAATACAAAAATACAGGATACTCCAATCTCCACATCTTGATTGTCCTACAGCTAACCACAGTGGTTAGTCTATTTATCAACCATTGACCATACCTAGTGACCACTAAGTGGTGCTTTACCTACTTTTGTAACCCCCATTAAAAACACTTACATTCTCTACTTTCTTTAGAGATTTACCCACTTAAACAAACAGGTAGTTAACTAAAAAATGCGAGGATGACCTAAGAGTGTTTTACATAATGGTCTTTCAAAAATGTGTGACAAAAAATGCTGGTTGTTTTTGTTTGTAGGTTAAGATTGTGAAGAACAAGATGCAATCTCACTCACTCACTCACTCTAGTGAGCAATATTATCATCAATATTGTTGTTTGTGTACACATTTTGCCTGGCAGATGATCCAAAGAGAGACTAAGGCCCCCTTTACACTAGGAGTCTGGGCTGACAAAACTTGGGGCCAACTTTGAGCATTTTAGGCTTGTTGTTTGGCCCCAAGGGTTGCAAAATGGCCTCTCAAATTCTATGGTATCCTTTTTTCCTGCCCTTGGGGCCAATACAAGGCCATAAAGTTCAGCATTTCTTGGTAACTTGGGGCAGATTGAAAAGATTTTTTCTAGTTCAGCCTTGGCTCCTAGTGTAAAGCCATTTGGGCTGGTTTCAACTTTTGCACCAATAGGAATGCTTGATTTGGGGGTTCAACATCGACCCTGACTCCTCCTAGTATAAAGTGGGCTTAACATCTGCTTCCCTGAATTTGCATGGCTGCGCTGCAAAACCTTGAGAAGTACACACGGAACTCATGAGACCCGGCTGGGCCGGGCCTAGAATAATAGTTAATCATGAGACAAGAAGTCATGATATTGTCATACTTTATATTCCATCAACCGAAAGAAAGGGAAAAAAAAGAAAAAAAAACACAATTAATTGTTCATAATGGGTCAGTTGTTTCACATGTGACCCAAAGATGCGCCCATCCATCCCATCTTGTAAGGCCTTTTTCTCACGGGCTTCACCTTACCTTCAGCTCCGGAAATTTTGAGTTGGGGGGGGGGGAGTTTATGGACTATGTCGTAACATCCACATGAGATTTTATGTGGAACAAAATAGGAAATTCAAGCATGTTTTTCAGATCTTGTGTTTATTTATGTATTGGGGTGAAGGGGCGGGAATGGTAGGGGGCCCACTTTATGTCCATGTGGGATGTGGGGGCACCCTGGATTCTTTATTGAATCTCATTCCTTTTCAAAAAAGGAAGGCAAAAAACAAAGAAATGACCATGGTATCTCACAACAAGTGGACATGTACGTGCATCAACAAGTGTAGTTGGTTGCGACGGTTTCGTAAAAAATAATCTCACCATCGGGCAAACTAGGTAAACAGATAGAAAACAAGCATATGGTTGAATTTTTCAACAATGCAAGTGCAATACATTTTGCCCCTTGAGGTTTTTTACCTCTCTCTGGGAAAACTGGACCGCTCAAAGGGTGTGATTGGGGCGGGCAGAATCGACCGTCAATGGGAATTCCCGGGAACACACCACAGGTGGTGACAGATTCAAAAAGTCTTCTTTCATAATTCTCATGTATCGACTAAGGGGAGCTTTAAGTGAAACAGTTCACCTTAGCATAGTGTGAAATTATAGGTATAAGGGTCCTTCCCATTCCAAAATAGTAGGTGTAAGATCTCCCCCCAACTTTTGTTTTACCCTCTAGGAGGGATATTCTCTTCATATACGGTGTGCTTTCCTAATACACTAGAAAATTTCTTGAAGTGCTTTCTAAAATTGTACGGCAACCCCTTATTATGGCTTAAACACTTAGGGTTTTTTTATATGCCTTTCAAAGAGGACACTTTAGGTTCCTTTAGGCATTAAATGGTTTAAAAATTTCTAGGGCCTAAAGAAGGTACCTATTTGGGTAGCGAGTTAACTCAGTACGTTGTAGGCGTTGAGCATGTGACGAGTGGGGTCAAATAAGTAGGCCCTTAGGTACCTAGTTAGGCAGCTAGGTAGCTACGCCGGGGGACCAGTGCAGCCCGGTTGACAGGCTTATATTGGACACTTGCCTCAGGGGTGGGACCTATCCGAAATCAGCGGCCCCTGTTTTACTTTACCGCCCTACTTGGAAACGTAAAAACTTGGCAGCTAGGCAGCTAGGCACCACGCGTAGTAGGTAAACTAGAGACCCCTGAAGGACCGGTACAGCCGGTTGCCAGACCACTGGGAGACTTGCTGGTGGTGGGACCCATCTGAAATCATCGGCCGCTGGTTTTTCTTGCTTTTTACCTTTTGCCTGCAATTGTAGAAGACGACCAATTTTTTTGATTTTTTACAAACCCTGGGTGACCGGTACAGCCAGTTTCCAGACGACTTGGACACTTGTCGGCGGTGGGACGGTACGAAATCACTGGCCCCTAGTTTTTTTACCCTACCACCTTACGGTAACAAGACTTGCAATCGTAAAAATTGAACAAGTTTTTTTCACTTTTTCTTACCGTGGGTGACCGGTGCAGCCGGTTTCCAGACTACTCCGAAACTTTGCCAGTGGTGGGGGGGGGGGGGGACCCAAAGAAACTACCCGCTAAATATCTCCCTTTTTAATATTTTTTTTTTTTATTTAAACACCCTAAAAAAAAAAAAAA
>Ga0116227_10003562_pt1 | contig 34468 bp, 26 predicted proteins | sample S1TSphgellanicum_FD_89693 | JGI IMG/M metagenome (GOLD analysis project Ga0116227, IMG submission 89693) | Host-associated microbial communities from peat moss isolated from Minnesota, USA - S1T2_Fb - Sphagnum magellanicum MG | ecosystem: Host-associated > Plants > Peat moss > Unclassified...
AAATCATCTGATGGATGATCACCGCTTGAGTTAAATTAAAAAATTGAAAAAAAAAAAAAAAAAACCTCATAGTGGTAGGAAGGGCAGTGGGCAGAAACCAGTAAAGGACGCGAAACGACCGTTGCCGCCTAACGCCAACACACATTCCCAATTTCCCATACCATTATCCTACTTTTTAGTATAATATTATTATTTTCTCATTTGACGCCAAAAGAAAATAAAAATCAAACAATTTGTTTTTGTCGGCCTCCCAAAACATTGGTAGCAAAAGGACAAAAAAATAATATATTTTATTTTCTGTACCCCAAACACTCTGACTCTGTGAATCAGTGTTTTGTTTTTTGTTTTTTGGGTAAGGCATTTGTTTTTCCTCATTTTTAAAAACCTAAAAACAAAATGATTTTCAATATCAAAAAATTGAAAAAAAAGAAAAAAGAAACCCACCCTGATCTTTAACTGTAATTTAATAATTACCATTACCTGCTACTTGAAAACCCCTTTGACCTTGTGTACTATTAGGGTTTTATGTCAGGTGAAAAGTGTCGGCCCAACTGACAAAGCATAGTAACTCGGAATTTCTACCCAGACAAGTTGTCTGTTTCGGTCAGTTGTTCCTGTCTCCAAAACAGGTGAAAAGTAAATTTCATACTGACCGCCCACGACTCAGAAGCCATTTTCATACCAATCCAAACAAGCCACCTGTCCAGGCAACTTACTGTCAGTCAACGAATCTGATCTAGATACTTAGTTACTAAAAGTTACCTTCGTCGTGGTAGGTAGAGTCGGGGAGAAATAAATTACTTAACAAATGCGGTTCAATCACTCAATGGAATGTGGTAAAAACTGGATGCGTTTCTTTTACTGGCGAATTTTCGCCAAATTTCGACCTGAATTTCGTGGATTTTTCATGGAAAAAAAAAAACCCCAAAATTCGCCAGATTTCGAAGAAAAATAAATCCAAATCGCCAGATTTTTATGATAAGCTCTAGTAGGTAGCCTAGAACATAGCCTAGAAGGATTCTCTGTTTTTTTTTTCTTTGTTCTATTTTCAAATCTAGTATGTAGCCAAATTTGGCTAAATTCTTTTCTGGATGATTGCCACTTTGACTACATCACAAAATCCTTAAAGGAAACCCTGCCTAGGAAGTGCGAAAGGGATCTGGAACTTGGAAGTGCGTGTAGGGCAAGGCCACTAGGTTAGGTTAATTAATTGAGGTACATGGAGTACTTAATTAGCCATAATGACCAAGTAGGCCGTTGGAACAGGACAATATTATTACTATGGCTTGTTCTTAATTACAAAGCAAACCAGTACTACATACATACTAGTCCAGGAAGCAAATACTTCGTATTTCAAAAAATTGTATTTCAACAGCAAAATGCCTATTACCACTGGCCATAAACCATGGTATGGAATATTTCATGCCTAGGGGGGTCAAGAGACCCTTGGTTACCAGAATATTCTTATAGCAAGGGTTAAGAAGCCTGGGCAATTGGTGAATATACTTCCTCCTAACCAAAGGAATATTCCGAAAAGCCCCAGCTTCTTAACCATTGGCCTAGGAATAATATGTATGCAAACCTGGGTTTAAGGTACCTCACACGTACACTGCAAAAATGAAAAAATTATTGCAAGTTGTTGTTATGTGTCCATTTTGCGTGCAAACGACATGCCATGCGGGAAGGTCTGCATGTGAATGAATGGTAGAAGGTCTCTTCTATTGATGAATAATGCATGTTCATCCATGTACAGATGTGCTTTCAAATATAAAGAAAAATAAAACCTTGCACAGCACTTTCTTTATTGTAGATTGGAAAAAATATGCATTTCTATGTGTCTTTAGGAGTGTGATTATTTTCTTCTTGACATGTTCAACTCAGTGTGTAACTTTTAACTTTAGAGTTCAAATGGGAACTTTCTAGTTTCAATGTAGGCTGATGCGTGAAGAGCAGGCTGTTCCCAAGAGGAGATCCCCTGGCTCAAGGCATTAGCCAATTTGGAGGGGCTCCAATGGTGTTACCATTCATAAAGCAACCATCAGATGGAACTTTATAAACAGCCAAGATGTGCTGACCCATGCGAGTGGAAGAGCTCACCACAGGGCCCCATTGGAGGTCAAGTATGATATACCCCTGTATGTTATTTTTTCGCCCTTTTGGAGAGGTGGTTAGGTTAACCCATCCTACCACCTCTGGGGCCTTTAATCAAAGGCTAAGTAAATTTGTCCTACCACCTTTGGGGCCTTTAATCAAAGGCTAAGTAAATTTGTATGACAACAAAACAAGGCAACAAGGGGGTTCATTGTGGCCTGGTGTGTAACTAGTAAAACAAGACCTGTTAGAATTTAGTAGCCGTTTCGTTTGTCCCTATTTCCCATGTGTGCATAACAGTTATGATTGAGAAAGCATTGAATTGATGAAACATTCCATGCTATTGTGATCAATGTTGCACTAAATTTACAAGTATGTAGACCTGCTTCACAATAAATAACTAGGCAAATGAAAGCAACAAACCACCAAAGATCCTCTCTAGCCTAGTACTTTCACTCAATTATGTATAGCCAAAAACCCTGGAAAGGTAAGTGTACTGCTCATCCAAAGTCTAGAAACTAGTGTATAGCTGATGAGCCTCTCTCCTAATTTGGGTGTTTTAGAGCATTTCCACCTCTGCTCAGTATGTCACCCTGGATAATAAAATTAAATGTCTAATCTGTTTTTTTTGGCAACCCCACCCATAAAACTGTAACTGGAACTGCATATACGTGAGAACTACAAATAGCAAACCACCTAGACCATTCATTATGATCGACCAATCAGAAATACTGAGCCGCAGTCAGGTCCAATTTATTACACTCTTTTATGGAGGTGCACAACTGTGTTGCGCGTTTTACCAGCCACAGCACGCTGCACGAATTTGGTGCAGAAAAACCAATTTCCTGAGATAAACCGGCACATTTTTTGACTTTTCACAATAAATTTTACCGTCTAGAGTCACATAGTGAGCACCGGTGGAGATGCTCTTAGGCTCAAGGGTGGTAGCCAAAGGTTGTAGGTCCAAAATTTTGAGGGTGGTAGCCCGATGGTGTAGGTCCGAAAATTAGTGAAGGCCCTGCAGGAGCACACCTTCAGGAGTGTAAAGCATAAAAGGTTTCTTATTTGAATGATGGAAGGTTTGCACGCAAATGGCAACTGTCCCACCATCTTTCCTGCAAGGACTCAGGAGGTGCCTGTAAATGCAAAGAAATACTCCTTGGGATGTTGTCTCAAGCCTTTGAAAGCATCTCCAATTAGGTTTGGATGAAATTTAGGTATAGGGCAAGGAACCCACCCTCCATCCAGACTCTTCCTGGGTTCTGGGGGAGGGCCATAACCCCAGGCTGGGCCCCAGAATCCAGGAATTAGCCTCACTGGGGTTCCTTATGCAATTTAAACAATTTTTTCAAATTTAGGAATTTTACAAAAGTATAAGGTACCTTTTTTTTGGACAAAGGATACCTCACACTTTTGTAAGATCCCTGAAATTGAAAATCAAGAAATTCTGCAAGGGGAGTCATTGTCAAATACAAAGACTAAATTTGAAAAGCTTCCTCCATAGAACAGTGAAAACGGATGTTTCTTAGGGTTTGTATTTGCAAAGGAACTAAGCTTGACAATGTGTTAGGTTAACCCGTCCAGTCTGTTGTTGTTTTTTTTTTTGCAAAATCTTGTCAGTTTGACTTGGAATCTTACTCTATAAAAATTAGGGCAGAATCACCTCAAGGCTACATACCTGTGAATCAGTTTCATCTTCAATGTCTCCTCAACCTTAATGCTGATCACTACTCATGGTGAGCTTGAAAGTTATCCAGCCATCATATGCTTCCATTGAGTTGTTCATTATCAGTGATACCTGTCAATAGTTGTCATCTTTCATTAGAAAAATGATAAGCATTACATGGGGGTCATCACTTGTTGTCACTTACAAAATAGTCACTATTGCTGTCTTTGGCTATGCAATTGAGATCATCGTTGTTAGATCGTGTAGTTAAAACTTAGGATGTTAAATCTAATTCCAAAATTTGTTAGTTTAACAAATTCATTCAATGTGCAAAGGACCATTCAAGCTTTGAAAGTGGATCTCTAATGATTGAAAATGAAATGCACCAAGCTTGGCGTCCAACAAGGTGAATTGTAAAAAAGAAGAGGAATGGCGAAGTGAGCATAAGAGGGGAGCACGCTTGAGCGGGCAGTGTTTAGGGTTTAGCAGGCTTACTTATTCACCAGGCTCTGCAGCAGGTTCTGGCCGATTTCTTCCACGCTCTCGTGTGCGCCACTGGGATTACCGTCGAAGGATATAGACAGCACAAGAATGTTGTCACCCAGTCCCTCCTTTTCTTCGTCCTTTTGTAGCCAGTTTCGTGGCCAACACACATACCCATCTCCGGGCCGGATCCATGTTTTCTCCCTTGCTTGAGAATTGTATCCTTTTTGGTTGCTACATACAATCTTTCATTCTTGGCATTCAAAAAAAAAAAATTCATGTAGTACTCATTAGCATTACAAACTCTTGGGATTGCCATTAAGGCTTTCTCCTTCCACCATGTTTTTAGAGGATGTTCAATTTAAGGGCCATCAACTTTTCCTTGCTTCCTATTTGATATAGACATGTGAACAAAATATGGCAATCTTCTATGGGTGTCACATGGGCAATTTTCTTGTATTTCTTAGATACAAAAATAAAAATAAAAAATAATATTTGAAATATTAAAAAAGGGACTCACTTATGTAAAGTTAATACAATTTCACTTTCAAAAGCATGGACATTTAATAAGCAATTGACTTTTGAGTTTTGACAATAATTTTTGTCACCCTTGCAAAATTCATGAATATGGACTTCAATCTTTCCATGTGTTAATCCTATGTATGTGAAACTTTGGGATATCATAGGAAAGATGTTTAAAAAACTAAAGGTATGTTAAATGAGTGGAATATGATTTTAATTTATTGTCTTAAGGACTTTTCAAGGTTGCAAAAATTACAATTATGTTAAAAAGTCCTTTTATAAACATCAAGAATGATTAATTTCTTAAATTATCTCTTAGGAAAATCAAATAATTTTTTTCAATTATTGCATGAAATTGAAAATGAAAATAAATGCTAACTGTAGTACTGTCTAAATATTCATATTTTAAGCCAATTTCCAAGTACATTACAATATGGACTTTGAAAAAAGAATTTTGTTGTTGTAAATGAAACACTTTAACATTTACCATATTGCTATTGGAGAAAGAAAGGGAAAAGTGGTGCAATTTTATATTTGTTTCCACATGATTAAAGGTGTGTCTAGATGATTAATTATGAAAGCATGAACAATTTATTGCATTTCTTTAATTATGTCAAGAACTTTCCAAAAACCCAATGATCAAACACAAGTGATTGTGAGATGACATCTTGCATGCATCAATTGGTTGTTATGAACAAAACCAAATCTTTGGTCGGAGGTGTTAGGTTCATTTCCCTTTCTTGTGATGAAATAACAACTTTTGATCAACAATCTTGCGTTTCCATTTATGCTTACTCCATTATTGTTATCCTTGCAGTGAGTGTTAATGGGGCCACTTCCCATAATCTAAAGCACATGAATTAGTGGATGTCATGGTTTTTTTTGGTGATTTGAATCAAGATACAATTACATTGAAACCCACATATGGAACTAATGGGGTGAGTGTTTTTCAAGTTGTTAGAATGTGTGCGACAATCCAATTGCAATATTAGAATGCACCATTCATGATTAATGTGTATTGTATGAACCATTCATTAGGAGAAAATGCATTTTTTTAAACTAAAAAGTTTTCAACTACATGTCATTTTCAACTATGTTACAATTTAATATTTATAGAAATTCCACATGATTATAAGTAAATTAATTTACCTATTTACAATTTGGTAGATAGTTGAAAACAACCTTTTTGATTAAGGTGTCACTTCTAAACTATTTTTGGCATCAACAAATTCCTCGTACATGTGACTACATCACAAGTCATTTGTTTGACTATTTGGTCATCTTATTTTAAGGATGGATGAAAAAGTACCATGCTAAATGGATGAAACATTGTGCACATTTGTAATTAGTGTACATACCCTATTAATTATTTACCTACTTACCTAATTAATGTACCTATTTAATTATGTAAGAATAATGTTTTATGGGATAAAAGGCTCTAATGTTGTATGGGATACGGGAATGTTTATCCTTCTCAAAAGCTTATCCCATAGACTATTCTTATTCTTAAACCCTAAACTTATAAAAACTAGAAATCAATGCACTATAAGCATCTAAAAAACATAAGAAATATTTTTTAAAATGTCATTTGGGATGAATGAATAGAGGCTCAACCTTAAATTAAATTCAAAATGAAATAAGCTTTTCCTAAGTAGGTGCCACATGTCTTAAATTTAGTCTGAACCTACGTGGCCGAGGTCTAAACCTAACCTAGGTGCCATGTGGCTTAGGTTTAAACATAACCTAATTGCTATGTGGCCTAAATCTATGCCTAGCCTAGGTCTAACCTAAGGTCCACACAAGCTTGGGGCCTAATGTAACCTAAATGCCATGTGCTTGAGCCTAATCTAAGTTGCATATGTTTAGGGCTAACCTAGTTTAAATGGCTTATGTTCATGTGCTATGTGGTGTAGCCTAGCCTTATGTCTAGGTGGCCTAGCCTAGGTGAAATGTGGCCTAATTTACAAATGTGAATGTGCCATGTGTCATTGAATTACTAACTAAACCTTCTACCAAGCTTAATTGCAACATGGTTGAACTAGTAATTCATTATTTGATAACATCATGTAACATTAATAAATGAAGTTCATCAACTTGTGGGTTATAGTTGAAAATGACCTTAAACTATAATGGTGAGTTTCATTTGTGACTACAGTGGTTACTACCAATAGCCATGACCTGTGGATGTCGTTTTCAACTACAAGGTCACTTTTGACTTGTACTTGTCAACATTTTTGACGTGTAGTTACAAAACAATTGTCTAAATTAACAAAAAAAAAATTATAATTACAATTGTTGTTTTCAACTACAATTTCAATTGCTAACTAGTTGAAAACTCAAGTTTCACATGTGGGTTTTCCTTCTAATGACTACAACAATTTGGTGGTCCAAGCTCTCTTAAGCTAAGCATTGTGCGAAAGTTTGAGGATGTCTTGCAAAATTTATATGCATATTTCTTTCATGACAATTCAATAGGTTGTTGAATTGGTCAACATGGGGTCAATTTTTAAGAACATCAAAACCTGTTAGATTTCAATGTTACTCCCAACTATGAAAGTTTTATTTGAATATCATGCCTTAGTATTTCTTATAACATACCATTTGAGAAATCGACTTTCCACTTATAATCAACATGTGATAATTGACATCAAAGCTGTGCAGCAGAATGAAAAGTTGCATTCAGATCCATTTAACTCTTTCTGTAGGACTTAAAAACTTCCATACATGTGTATAAGTTGCAAATTGCAATGTACATCTTCTTAGCAACTTATCAATATCATATTGCAAAGACCCATAAAATGCCTCCACATGCCTCCATCTTGCTTTTTCTTCTTTTTTTTCGAAATGAAAAAAGCCAAAAAGCAAAGGTTTAGGGTTTAGTACCTTCCACACAGAACTCTCAATTCCTTTTACTAATTACATCAGATCTATATTCTTGTCATGGCACCTTGGATGGTACTGCAGTTTTTCAAAGTTTAATGACTCTGGGATATCACCAGGAGCCTAAGTTGCACAGGAGATTTGGAGATGGAAAGTGAGCCATATGGTTGGTGGGCATCAAGTTGTCAACTTGTGTGTATAACCTAATGCACATCATGTACAAATTTGACACAAAAATCTCATGTGAGGGAGACTCACATCCATGCAACTGATTGTGATGATGCTGATCTTTTATGCTCTTGAAGAAAGAAGCATCACGTAGCTCTGTGAAATTATTCTCCATGTCCTCCAAAATTTGAAGTAAAAATGGTCTTCTGTTTGAAGGAGATGGTAAGCACGTGAGACCCATTTTGAAAGCTACTGATTAGAGACTTTAGATTTGCAGTTACCAGATACAATGTGGGAGGGCAAAGTATCACATAACAGTATGTCCTTTCATGAAGAGGACAGTGAACTCAGATCATGTTTTTGCTTTGCTCCAATCTCCTTCAACATGCAGATGTCGTGATGACAGCTCTGAGTCTTCCAATTCTCCTGCACAAATTCATCAACATCCATTGCTCAATTCAATCAGTTGTATGCACGAATTTTCTATCCTCAGCAGGAAGGGATGTGAGCATCATGGGGTTTTCGTACTCAATCTTTCAAAACCCAGCTGGACATTTTCAAGAGGACAAAAGCTAGGAAAATTTCATATGACACCTCCTCCCATTTGCAGTTGCCTCATTTCTTCTTAACAATTCCTTTGCCAAATGCACACACAGTACCATGCAGACAGCAGACAAAGTGGGCAAACTCTTCGAAGTTGTGTTCCTCCATGAGATCCGGACTTAGTCTCAAGTAGGTGAAGGCATCCAGATGGTGGCCAGTAGCACCACCACCACCCTTCAATGGTTTTGCATTCTTGAGGATCTGATTGTAGTCCTCTTGGCCATAGCAACTCAATGCATTCTCACAAGCTGCAGAGATGCCACTATCCCAAGCTGCATTCAAGGCCTACACACCGAAGCAGCAGGTGAAAATCAGTGATCAATTCATTTTCATTCCTTCAAACCTGCTGAAGAAATAACTCTTGTTTTGCTTGTCTGACATTCTACCATATCTGAGAAGAAGATCTCAAAGTTGGGAAGCATTCTCAAAGGACATGAAAAGTACCTGCAAGACAAGTGCTTCAGGATCACAAAGTGCTTCTTTGGGTTGATCAGCAGTGCGCATTTCTGCACATGTGAAATTGAAGGTGGTGTTGTGGGTGGCAAACATGCGAGCTATGGATTTGTACCCACAACGACTGTCTGCTGTAAAGAACCCCGCTGTTGCCTCTGCTGCATGGCTTTCTGTTCTATACCACCAATGAATCCCTGGAACCTGCAGCAGTGAAAAACAAATGTTCAGTTGCAACAGTGACAATCAGAACCAGCCATTACCAAGCTGCACTTCCAAACATGTGCAGTTGTTGTGAAGCTTTAGATGCTTCAACTCTTCATGTGCATGGGAATTGCTGCAGCACAGACTGGACTATTCTGCCAACACAAGAAGTCACCCAAGAGAAGTTGTTCTAGTCTATTTCTTGATGACAATCTCTCTCACCTTGGCAGAAATCTTGACATCTTTCAAGGCAAGGTTCGCCATTTTCAACACACTATCTCCATGCTCAATGAGAGTTTGTGAGTACCAAGAGAGGAAAAACTTTCCATATGGGGAGCGGTAGTCTCCACCATCCTTGAAAAACTCTGTTTCCTGTGGCCTTGAGTTACAACTCCCAGCATTGCTAGGCCCCATTCCCCATTCAGGATATCTTTGCACCTCAGCTGCCTTCCTCAACTTCTCCATCATGTACTTATCATAACACTGCTCATAATCAATCAATCACACCTGACTCAATGAGCAAAGTGTGTGTGTTGGAAATCCCTAAGCTTCTTGAGGAAATCTTTAGAAGTTGTATACAGAGCATGATAATTTGTTCATTCAGTGTTACCTGAAACTCCCCAATACCCGGGAATGTCCAGCCCTGTGTTTGTACATATGAGGGATACCTCAGCTCACCACAAGGACCAAGCCCAACCTCAATCTCTGTGATGGTTCCATCAGCAAAAAACCCCTCCATTTGCTGTCTGAAGCTCAACATATACTCATAATACACCTGCCAAGCAACATCTGGATATGCCAATTCTTTAACCCCAGTTTGAGAAGATTACAGCCAGAACCAACCTCAATCAATGTGAAGTGGTGGTTCTTCTTGTTTGCAGAACACAATGGGTCCATATTAAGTACAATGAAGAAGTATGCCACCCATTCTTCTCACCCCCTGAAGAAAACAAAAAATTTAGTTTCAAATTGGTTTACCTGTAATGCAGTGCGCTCTTGCAGAACAGGGATTTTGTCTATGCCCCATGACAAGCACTCTGGGTTGTGAGCACCGCTACTGTTTGTGAAGAAGATGTCTGCATTGTGATCGGCAATCTTAAGCACCCACTCAGGCAACGAAATGTTCACATCATCTCCAACATTGCCTCCACATTGATGGAAAGACATCACCACCTGATATCACCACATACATGTATACCCATCACAGATTGCAACTCTCATGAGTACTGAAATTTTCTCCATACTCTCACTGGAAGTAAAGACATTCATGTGAGCATTTTGCATTATTCTCTGGGAGTTGGATCTGAAGCTCTTCTTTGATCTGAAGTTTGGAAGAGCTTCAGAAGGTTTCAGATCAGCCAAAGATTTATACACAATCCATAGAGATTCAGCTCTTGAAGCTTAGCTTGAAAGGGGAAGAGGAGCTTTGATCTATGTGTGATTTTTATGTGCTAACCTGCAGTTTGAGCTTTGCATTGCGAACAATGGAGAACAAGTGATGGTATCCAGACCACTGATAGTGGCGGGGATGCTTGCCTTCAACTATTCCCCACCAACAATCCACCATCACACCATCCACTCCAGCTGATTTCAAAGCTTCCAAATCCTCAATCAATCCCTCTGGATCCATCACTTCATTCTCCAGACTAATTGTATTCAACTGCAATTTAAGCATTTGACATCCATGTCCAATCCATTGATGTTACACACAAATTTACACTGAGCATCAAGTCTAGCGGTTGCACAAGCTCATGATCAGATTGTCCTTACAAGCTAAATAGACAGATGCCCAGATATTGTTAAATTAGCCTTCTAGCTTACAAAATCACAGAGCTCAAAGTCTGCAGCTAGCTATCAACTAAACCTTAGAACTGTTTTGTGTCCTACAAAGCTAGTCTTGAACTCAAGAAAAAGAAGGCCAGCTCTTGATCAGTCGTCAACCACAATCTATGGGTGGGTGTCGTAATGGGGATCCACGGGATCGATTGCAATGGGTTTCTGGCTCATGATCTAAACTGAGATTTACCAGGAATGTCAGAGAGAGTTTTAGATGAATACCGGAAGCATGACATAGATAGGAATGTAAGGGGTGCCTGCATAATCATTGTTCCAGACATGAAGCTCCTTCTCCTTCTCCTCCTGCTTCTTCTCCTCTTCCTCGACCTTGGCATCAATCTCTTCCACCACCTCTGCCATGATCAGGAGCTACTGTAAATCTGTGAAGATGTCAAGGGGAATGGGGAAGAAAACATCAGCTTAAGGTACGGAGCCAGCAGAGCAGCTCACATGCTCAAAAATCCCTACACCACTTGCTGTAAGCTACTACAACTGAGAAGAACAACAATTATCACAAATCCTCTGGCAGACCCCCACACCACACACCACAGTGATGAAAGCTCCTTCTAAAGACTGACTACTGACTGATTCCCCTCCCTGCAAGCTGCACAGTGAGGAATTGTGTTCCATGCCTGTTGCTCCTCCTCAGAAAGAGAGGAATTTATAAGAGCAAATGGAGGTGGGAGCTTGGAATCTACAAGACTAAAAAACATGAGCAGATGGGGATTGGATTCGTGTGTAGAGGAGGAGAAGTTGGGTGGGGTCCTGGCTACATTCCTTTTTCGGGGTCCTCATTTTGCACTCTTTGGGGGGGGGTGGGGGGGCTGTTGTGTCTAAGGCAAGACAAGGCAAGGCCCCCGTGTGCCGGCTTTTTCCCTAAATGAGGGACAAGTGCAAGCACCTCAAACCAACGAAATAATCATTTTGAATAGAAAATTAACACTCATTTTTCCCTTAAAGACAAGAGGAGACTCAAGTTGAAGCTCATTTTTTCATGTTTAAAAATTAGTCATGAATTTGTAGCGAATCATTATAGGCTCCCCCTACTGTCAATAGGCTCTCCCTTATGAATGGTGGGTGTAACACCTCAAATATATATATTGCAGACATTTAGACTTTAATATAACCAAGGCCACATGTGCTCAAAATAGCCATTGGAATGGGCTGGATTTGAAAATAGTTGAAATGGGTATTTCAAAAATGATGCCTACTGCTCATAAAGGATTTCATTTCTACCCTTCCACAAATCAAAAACATTTGTGTCACTCCACAAACTTTGCAATCTAAACTTTGATTTTGAATGGACACTTTTCTTGCTTTCATTTCTTGTCCCTATGGCCCTGACATTGTTTCAGTGACAAGTTGTAAATGTGTCATTCATTTTGAGGCAGCTCAGCCTGAGTTTCAACATACAGGCAACACAAGCCCTCAAGCAAATTGAAGCCAAAATATTTCATGTTTCAACAATGGCCCCACACTTGTTTCAACCTCTCGGAAGCATCACACCCCAAAACATATTACCAAAGACCTGAAATTCGAAACATACTACCTTTGGAAACATTTCAAGTTTCGATGGGTGGCCCAGCACAAGTTTCAATGCCCAAGCAACTCGAGATTCAAAACGTACTGCCAATCGAAACATGTAAAGTTTCGAGAGCTATGTTTCAGTGCCACGTGCACAAGATCCATGTGCCCCATGCAAAACCCATCCATGCCCCATCCATAATGCTTTAGACATTTTTCCAAGTAATGGAATAGGTTTTTAAGTTTAGGTAGGAATTGATTACAAGTGAGATGGGCCGTGTGTCAATTGTCATGGTGAATAGGTGCATTCCATGTTCCAATTAAAGTTTAGTTTCTTTGTATCATGTTTTAGTTTTGTTAGAGTTGCAAGCTTTGTTTCTTCTTGCAACACTAGCATGATGCGATACAAGCATAGTGTGTCCCTTCTTCTTGTCTTTCATTTTTCTTAACACAACTATTCAATTAGTCATGATAAACGACAAGAAACATGGAGAGGGAAGGAATGGATTTGATAATAGAGAATGGGAAGATAGACAAAATTGTGAAAACATACACTTGTGAATGAAGAGTGGTTGCAATTACTTCAGGAATGTCAAAGTCAGTGCCAAAAGGATAGGAAGGAGTTTATTTATGTTTATTGTAACTACAAAAAGAACTTTGAAAATGAAAATTAACGAACACTGAAAGAAGGGGTGTGACAAAGCTATGGATTTTGAAGGGAATCCTTTAAAACTCAAGTTGTACAACCATTGAAAAATGCAATGGAAGGTGTGTATCTTGCGATGGGTGAAAACATTTTGAAATATAGGGTGAAGGTGAATGCATTGTCGAAGCCAACGCATTGCCACCTTTCATTTATGTTGGCTTTAAAAGGACTACAAACCTTTAAACATAAGTGGAAGAAAGAGAAAACGCACCCTTGGAGATTCATGATGAAGTCCCAGAAGAATTCATGGTTGTCCCTAAAAAATGATTCACGAGACAAGGAGGACAACCTATCAAACAAGTTTTGAAGACAAATAGGAAATTAGAACGCCTTGCTTCACAGAAAACAATACTTTGGGAACAATTGCAACACAATGGTATTGTCTCACACCCTGTTTATGTGAATTTGCAACATTATAATGTTTGCTTAAGTAATTTTGACAAGTTTCAATTACCAATTGTAAACCATTTGAAAAGTATTCGTGTAATTTCTAATTTTTAATTGAAAAATAGCCATTATGAAATCATGTGAAACATATTACAATGTATGCAATTATGTTTCAATGGATGAAAATCAATAAGTTTCAAACTCTTCCCACACAAATATCATGTTTCAAATCAAATCTAGGTCAAAGTCATCAATTTTCCATAATTCCTTCCATGTTTCAACATTTTATCAATAACAATGAAACATGTTATGATACCAATAGCTATGTTTCAATGGCCAAGTTATAGTAAATTACAAAATTCTTACAACAAATATCATGTTTTGAATCAATTTACACCAATTTCATCAATCATCCATATTTAGCATCATGTTTCGACTTTCAAATCCGAAAACCTAAAGTAATAACTAATTCTTCTTGATAGACATGTTTCGATTCTTGTTGATTATTATGTTTTAATAGGTTTCAATTAACATGTTTCGAAGGTATAATATGTTTCAATTCATAATGGATTTACTTATTAGAGTTTGTACATTCAAATCATGATCTAAATAATGAGGAGTTGAAACGTATAAAGGTTTTAGACGTAGCATCGCCATCAACAAATATGGGTACCAACAAATAGGAGTTGCATACCCCAACATCAACTCCCAAAAATCCAAAAAGAATCAGTTATATATTAAAGCAAAATGGGCATCTTTTATTTAGGGGATGAAAAATTCAAAAGGGTACAATACTATAATTTGTTGTTTTTTAAGAGGTTCAAATTAGTTAACTTATCATTTTGACTAATGGACATGTACATTTTGACTAAAGGTTAAGGGCTTGAATGACACATATATTTGTTGACTGATCAATTTGATTATAGTGGTTTATTTTACTAAATACACATAGTCAAGTTGAACATTTAGTCAAAATGGCCAATGATCTTTAGTAAAAATGACCAATGGTTTGTAATCAAGTTGAACATTTAATCAAATGGCCAATGATTTTTAGTAAAAATGACCAATTGTTTGTAATCAAGTTGAACATTTAGTCAAATGGCCAATGATTTTTAGTAAAAATGACCAATTGTTTGTAATCAAGTTAAACATTTAATCAAAATGGTCAATGATCTTTAGTTAAATACAACATGGTCTACTACCTTATGTATTCACCTTTTATCTATTCATCCACCTATTTATTTAGTTAATTACTTACCTACCTATTACCCACCCACCCACCTACTTATTATTTACCTACCTATCTACTTACATACTTATCTATATTTTTCACTTTCGTACAACCTACCTATTTACCTACCCACCTACCTTCACATTATTTGTTTCCCTATCCACCCACTAACCTACCTAATTTTAAACACTAGGTATAACCATTATGTTTAACCATTAAATTTACCCATTATGTTTATCCAAAGTTTAGCCATTAAATTTATTTTAAATTTAACCATTAAGTTTAATCATTATGTTTAACCACAAAATTTGGCATTAAGTTTAATCTAAGTTAAACCATTAAATTTTGTTGATAAATATAACCTAAATTTAACCATTAAGTATAGTCATTAGGTATAGCCTAGGTTTAACCACTAAAATTATCCACTAGGTTTAACTTAAGATTAACCATTATGTTTAGCCACTTGGTTTAACTTAAGTTTAAACATTATGTTTAACCAAGGTTTAGTCATTACATTTAGCCACTAAATTTTGGCATTAAGTTTAAGTTAAGTGTAACCATGAAATATGTTTAGCCATTAAGTTTATAGACTAAGTTTACCCACTATGTTTAGCTATTAAGTTTATCAATTAAATTTAGTCACTATGTTTAACCATTAAATTTAATTAAGGTTGAACCATCATGTTTAGCCATTACTTTAAATTGTTAAATTTAACCATTAATTTAAGTCATTAGGTTTAGCCATTAGTTTAAATCATTCAATTTAACCACTAGTTGTCACCTAAGTTTAGCCATTAATCTAAGTCATTAGGTTTGGCCATTAATTTAAATCATTCAATTTAACTACTAATTGTCACCTAGGTTTAGCCATTATGTTTAATGATGTGAAATAAAAAAATTGATAATAGTTGAACACCTTTAATGGTGTAATCCATTAGTAAGCACTCGATTTATCATTGTGAAGGTTTGGGGTTCAATTCATTATACTTACAACCTATGTGCATGTTTAGAAAGGTAGGGTAGATAAGTTAAACTAAAATAGCTTGGTGAAGTTAAGTTAAGCTAGCACCTACCTACTTATTTACCTACCTACCTATTAATTTTTATGATAATAATCGAGAAAATGATTTTAATTTATGTTTAAAACTAACCCAGTCAAATGGTTCACTATCTAATAGTCAAATAATCAATCATTTTGTCAATCATTTTACAAGTCAAATTAACAAGGTCCAATTTGATTGCCTAGTCATGCTAGACATGGCCAAAACAACCGGGATGGTTAAACATCCATTAGAATCTACTTCAACATCCAGATGTAAATCTCCCCCACAAAACTATGATTGCCCTTGATGAGATGGTAGAACAAATACGTACTTACTTGTTTCCTACTTAACTAACAATTGAAGGTGCACCAACAATGTTATCTTTGGAAGCACCACTAGACTTCACGACCCATGGATGGGGCATCTAGGTTTGTGAAAGAAATGAAGCAAATTTGATCTAACTGAAAAAAGGATTAAATAAAAAACAAGTTGAACAACATGATGTTCACATGATAGAAACATCCAAAATGGAGCTTAACCCAAATGTGGCGGAAGCAAATGTGGATATGCTACACGTAAACATCTAAAAACATGTATCACATGAAAACCAACATGTTTCACAAGTCTTTGACAATGTTTTACAAGTGAAAAGCCATCATGTTTTTGATGTTTGAAATTCCAACTTTTGGATGTCCATTTTCCAGAATCTCAAGTTTCAAAAAATCAAAGTTCATAAGTTCAAGTTTTGAAAGTCCACATTTCAAATATCCAAGTTCCAAACAAGGACCATGTTTTAGAGAATCTTAACTTGATTCAAGTGGATGAAACCACTAGAGGTCTTCAAGAACTTAAAAGGAGCTAGGATGAATTAAAATCATTTAGCATTCCTCAGATATTTGTGTTAGATAATACCTTACGACTTTCATTGGAATTTTAGGAGACCTTGTTGTGTCCTTGTATGTTCTTGTCAAATTTGCATAATTTTCAATAGGCTCAACTCATAAGCTCAAGACCCAAGGTGCAAGATTTCCCTCCCTTATTACCGTTCATTAAACAAAAGCACAAGGTTTTAAATTTCCGATTATTATGGATCAACTACCTACATTACCAAACTTGATTACCCTTTTGACTCATGTTTTGAAGGTGGATGCAATTGAACATGTTTCAATAAAACAACATCCTCAAGTTTTGAATGCTCAAGCTTTGATCAATGACACAAATCATCATGCATTGGAGGTTTTCCATGTTTTAGATACAAATGTGGATTTTGTTGATGTTAGGGAAGTGGATGTCAAATTGGATGAAACATCAACTACCTTTGGTCACCCATTCTGCAACCATTGCGAATACATGATCTTGGTTATATTCAGCAAAGGGCCATGGGGATTTTGTTGCAAAAATAACTAAAACATTATATAAAAATGGAGGGAATGACCATTAGACTTTATTGAAAAAAAGGATTTTAATAAAGTAGGTGTTTCACTTACAAAAGAAACTTTAGATGGGAATATACCATGGTCAAATGCATTTGTTGATGAGAATGCAACCATTGACCTAATTGTGAATGCAATGACGCCTACGAAAGCCATGGTTCACATTTTTAAACAAGGAATAAAAGTTAGCTCATCTTTTGAAACACTTGATCAAGTTGTTAAGAACATTTCAAAGGCTTTAGCTTCTACAACACATAATCCATGAATGGAAAAACATAAAAAACCAAAGGCAAAAGGAATAAAAAAGCAACTACAAAGAATGAATCAAAGCTAGTGTTAAAGCAACATGGAAAGTAATCACGAAGAAAACAGAATTAGTGGTGGAGAGTTCTTTGAGCTTTGACAATGAAATTTCACTTCCACCCTCAGAAGAAGCACTTTATATTGTGTTGGAGGCTACACCTAAAATGACCAATGGCTTGTTCTCTTTGCAAAAGCCAAATGGCAAGTTCCTAACTCAACTATGTCTTTCTCCGATTTGTTTCACCTTTTTCATCTAATTGCTAATAATAGTTTCTATATTTTGCAAGTTACTTGAACTTTTCAAGATGGCAAGATATGATCTAAGCATTTGTCTACTTGAAACATAAAAACATAAAAACATAATTGCATTGAAACATGGAGATAAAGATTGATAAAAACATGGATCCACAAAGACAAATTCATTACATCATTAGATATATAAAAATGTAAATCCACTGAAACATATAAACATAGCTAGAGAAAATCATAGCCATAGAAATAGTTTAAAACATGGAAACATCCAAACATAGATGCATGGAACATAAAAACATGGAAATATGAAATTGGATCAAAACATGCTAGCACTGAAACATTCAATTAAAAAATAATAATTAGGGGAATATAAAACTAATTTATAGTTATTTGCAAGGTTGAAACGTCTATTAATGATGAGTTTTATGACTAGATGTGTTATTCTTTGGGGATGATGTGAAAAAGGAAATACATATTTGGTCAGAGGGTGACACTTTCAAAGCACTATTATACCAACAAGGGGAATTATGAGGCATTATGCTAGACTTTTATTTACAATTTATTTTACAATTGGAAAAACCATCTACTTAGAAGCGTTATTATATTGTCCACAATTGGACTATGTCAATATAAAAACTTATGTGTTTGGAGGAAGGAAATGCAAGAGAAAAAATTGCCTAGTGTGGCATTAGAAACCTCCATAGTATGAATGGGTTGGAAGACATACCCATAGAATGAAAGGAGCCACTACCCTTTTTTCATATTAAAACCTCATTGCACATTGATTCCATTCCGAAATATCATAATACCCACAAGGTAAATCAATTTGTGAAGTGTGTAGCACTCAAATGGTTTTACACAAAAGGCATACCACATAATTCCAACAAATGGGTGGTTATTAGTATAAGGTCAATTGTATGTATCCTAATGCCCAAACATAATGGAACATGGGAATGTGGATATTTAGTTGTAGAATGTTTTAATTAATACATGGACAAGCATGGTGATAGGGAACATTATCTTAGTGTGGAAGTGAGTTTTGCAACTTGTTGCCACCATTTTCTCATAATTATTTGAAACATGTTTTGACATTATATTCTACTTCCCCATGGTTCATCCTTTGAAAGCAAATTGTAAAGTTTGTTTCCAAATTTTTATGTTTCAATTGGATTTTTGCTTTCCTTCGTATGTATTAAAGATTCCATGTTTCAAGTTCATGCTACAATTCTTGTAAAATTCATGTTGCAACACCATCTAATGGTTTCAAGTCTAGATTTCAAGATCATTTTATGATATATTCTCGTGTTTCTATAGTCCATGTTTTTGTGTCTATGTTTCAACATTCCCATCCATTCAAAACAACATTCATCAAATAATTTCTATGGTTTTCTAGGTTTCTATGTGTCATGTTTTATACTTTTCACATGTGTCACATTCTCATTGGTCATGGTTCCCTTATGTTTCATGTTTTGGGTTTGTTGCAATACTGATTTTTTTGTTTTCTTTCTTGTAAAGTGATTAAGAGGCACCTAAAATGTAACACCTTTAAACAAAAATGTTGAAAGCCTTGCATCAAGAGCTAATTCGTCTAAGCCCAAGTTGCATGCTTATCACCCTAGATGGAAGTTTGATTTTGGTGACAATATTGTTATTGTTTCACAAGTAGTGTCAAAGAAAATTAACTTTGTTCTAGAGGATATGATGAAGGCGGACAACATTAGTCAACAAATGTTGAAAAACCCACTTGTAAATGACAAGAACAAGAAAAATGTACAAAAGAAATCCTTAGTAGTGGCCCCAAGAAAGCGGGCTCAAAAAGCCAAGTCAAAGCTAACAAATGCCCCATAGAAAAGATATAATGTATAGTAGAAATATCATTATTTGGTTTCATGTTTCGAAACGCATGTCACATAATAAAATATAGAAAATGACCTTCCATTTCTTTAGTTGGTGTTGATTCATTTTGTTTGGGTTTTTTTAATTCAACAAAACTTTGTTTCTTTGTTTTGAACATTCATTTATAAAATTGATGGTTTTCAATTTGAGCATGTTTCATCATTAAACAAAAAACATGGAATTAGTTTCTTTGTGATTATGTGGATTGACTTTGCTTGAATCTTGGTTTTATACTTGCTTGGGAAAGCTTTAAATAAATTTCAATCTGTTGTTTTGATCTATCATACCAAATGTTTGACTATCTTTTCATGGAGTCCAAAGTTTTTTCATACTGGATTTCAAAACTATTGTGTTTTTTCATCAAATATGTATAGACTATGTTTGATACATGATCAAAGAATGGCTAGAACATGAATGATTATGACAATTTTGAACAACTATTGGTGGAAATATGTCTTTTATGTTTTGGTGGAAATATGTTTCGGTGCATATTTATTTTGGTGAAATATGTTTCCTCAATTTCAAATATTTTTTATATTTCGAATGTTTCGGATATTTCCTTTGTTTGAAGGGAATATTATGTTTTGGGGTGTTATAAACTAAACGTTATAAAAATGATGTTGTAAACCATCCGATACAAATTGATTGACATGAACCAAGACTCAAGTAAAAAAAGTTTGTATCTAGCATTAAAAAGAAAAATCTTGAAAAGATTATCTACTTCATCCTTTACTATAGTGCATTAGGAATTGTGGTTAATCTTTAAGTATGATAGAACTATCATGTGTGACCGAAAATGTAATGTCAAATATTTTTTCATTCTATCTCCTTATGTCCAATACATGTCCTATCTTTCAAAAAGTACTCAAAACAAGGGGGTTTGTCCTCACATGCAATGGCATCATTTTAACTTACATAGCTTGAAGACAAATATGGGCCAACAAAACCATCCAACAGCCTATCATTACACAACAATCTATTTGTGAATTAGAAATCATAATCATTACTTTCAATACCTCTTAGGCCCTAAATTTGGTTGAGGTTTCCCAAATGTCACTTGTAACAAAACATGTGTACTTTAGAAATATTGAAGATTTCTTAGGATGTACATATTAAATGATTTCATATTGAACTTTGCAAACTAAATTGTGCCCATGTCAAATGCATCAACAATGGGCAAAAAACCAAATGGGAGGGAAGAATGTCCTCTAAATAGTGAAAGGAAAAGCTTCTAATGCAAAATTTTGTCCATTTCCAAAATAAAAGGCTTGGAAAAGTTGAGGCTTGAATCCACAAAAGAATGTTAAATATGAGACATATCCAACCACTATTTTGCCTTGAACCTTTGAAGTGAATGCAAAAACAAATGTAGTTATTATGTTCAAATAATGCCTCAAATGGGCAAATTGTGCATAATAACATAAATTGTGGTTTATGTACAAACAATGGGTAATACAAGTAATGATTAAGTTGGTAAACAATGGTTGAATGTCTAAGAAATAATTATGAGTTTAATGTTTTAAAAGTGTCATAGGTTTAGGGTTTAGAAGAAACAGAATGCCAGACATTGGAGCACCCCCAGTCTCTTTCCCATGATACCCGCCGGATATCATGGGAATTTTTTTCTGGAGAAGGCCCCGGCAAAGCCCTCGCTTCTGGGGTTTTACCGAAATTCAGGCCTATGCTCGGCTCCGCCTTGCACGGGCCCTTATTTCGGTAAAGCCATGGCCTGGAGCTTTACCATACACATAAATGGACGAGAGGGGTTAGGGTTTAACTGAGGAATGCCGAAAGCCACCGGTAACTGGATGGTCAGAGACAACCGGGGTCTGGGTTACTGCACAACTGGGATGATAACCGGATACAATCTGATACCCTGATCTTCGGCCTTATAAATGGGCTCTGGATCTTACTCTTGCCACCGGAGAGCGAGCGAGACAGAGAAAGGGAGCGCGAGCGAGCGATGGAATTGCAAGTTGAGGGATTTGGGAACTGCAGCGGAGTTATGGCGGACGCAGAAGTGCAGCGAAGGGAGGTGGCGGCTTTTCTCAACAGCAAGGGAGTGGAGACTGAAGTGGTGAATCGAATGTTAAACAGGTAAATCTTTGCTGCTTTCTTCGCTTCGTTTAACTTTCTGCTTTGCGAGGAGCAAAGTCCTTGTAAGAGTAGTCGTAGTAGTAATAGTAGTAGTAGCAATAGTAATAGTATCAGTCCTGTGGATATCAAGGATTCAGTATCCAATGTGTCGTGGAATTTCTTGACCTCGGATTTGTATCTGCTTTTAGAAACTTGTTTTTGTTTTGTTTTTTGTTCTTTTTCAAGAGTTCCTGGAAAGAGCAGCACGACCTGCTTCATTGTTTGGTGCCTTAGAGATAATAAACACAAGATTGTCGTTCATTCAAGGTTTCAGTATCCAATGTGTCGCGGAATTGCTCGACCTTGGTTCTGTGTCTGCTTTTGGAAACTTCATTTTGTTTTTGTTCTTTTCTCCCTCTTCTTTCAAGAGTTAGCAGCACGACCTGCTCTCATGGTTTGGTGCCATAGAGGTAATTGCCAAGGATGTGTGGATATCAAGGATTCCGTATCCAATCTTTAGAAGAATTGTTCTTCGTCGCTTTTGTGAATTAGTTTTTTGTTTAATTGGATTCCAGAAAACAGTAGCAGGACCTGCTTCATGACTTGGTGCCTGGAGAGATACTTGGCTGTCTGTTTTGTTCAGAAATTACAAGAAATCCTTGGAAGAAAATCTGTCTCACAGTAGCTCTCGTTTTCAGGTCTCTTAAAAGTCTGTCTTCTGCACTCTTTGTTGAGAACTGTCTATTGTTTTCTTCAAAGCACAAGCTCTCATTCAGACAAAACCAAACATTTTCTTCTCATCCATTTCACGAGAAAACTAATTGCAGAGAGAAACTGCCAGAATCACTGGATTCTTTTATGGATTCTCTCTTTTTCGCATGTGAACTTCACAACTCCACATTCACAAGCAGGAGGAATAAGGCTTGTGCAGAAAGATGTGGAATTATGTCATTGAATGGAATGTTGCAGGTGATTTGCAAAACCTCCGTTGTAAGCAGAAAGCAGGGTTAGGTTTCACAAGTTTTTTTTCCCATTTCTGTTATTTGTTGATTATCTTGCATTATATCAACAGGTGCATGCGTCTACAAGTTGCCAGTATTGATGAAAGATTGCGGCCAAACTGGGAATTCCTTGAAGAGAGAATAGGAGTTCCAAAGCGGAAGCTTCCAACAATAGTTGGTCGCTGCCCACAGCTGCTAGTTCTCAGCATATTGGGAAAGTTGGAGCCAACGGTTGCATGCCTGGAGGCAATTGGAGCACAAGGCAAAGAGTTAGCCACAGTGGTCACCCGCTTCCCACAGATTCTAGTGCATAGTGTGGAAGAAAAGTTGTGCCCTGTACTTGCATTCCTTGAAAGCCTTGGGGTGAAGCAGGAGAATCTCTCCAAGGTAAACCAAGAAAACCTCCCAGCACCAAACTCTCCTCATGTATACAATTTGTAGATCAGAAAGAGTACATCTTCTTCCTTCACAACAGGAAGAGCAAAGTTGCACACTTCTTGTTGATCTAACATCATTCTCTTTGCTGGATAGGTTCTACTGCATTGTCCTCGGCTCCTCAGCTACAGCATTGACCACAAGCTAAGACCAACAGTGGGATTCTTGCAAAGCCTTGGACTGACAATTAAGGATATAGGAAGGTTGCTCACACATTGTCCCAACATATTTGGCTACAGCATTGAGAACAGACTGCATCCATCCATAAAGTTCTTGCAATCTCTTGGAATCCAGAAGGATGAGCTACAAAGAGTGGTGACTCTCTTCCCACACGTGTTGTGCCGCAAAGCAGACAAGGTTTTCAGACCTGTGGTTGAGCACTTACGCAACCTTGGTTTCAGTTCTCAGCAGGTGGCCACCATTGCTGCAGGCTACCCACCTGTACTCATCATAAGCATTCATCACTCACTACAGCCAAAACTTGACTTCTTGGTGAAGGTGATGAGACGTCCACTGGCTGATGTGGTAGACTACCCTGCTTATTTCAGCTCCAGTTTGCGGCGAACAATCGAGCCTCGGTACAGGAAGCTCCAACAACGTGCCAATAGCTGCAGCCTTTCAGACATGTTTGATTGCAACAACACAGAGTTTGCTCGTCGATTTCCTCTTGCTAATTCCCCTGTGCTACCTAGTGCTACAGTTTTGAAAGAGGCATGACAGAGTTTCAGGAGGATTGGTCCTAACATAATAGTAGTGACAAATGGGGTTATTATGATTTAGGATAATTTTCAAAGATTTGAGGGTGAGTTCACATGAAACTGGAAACAGAGATGCCCACATAGTGCTGACACAGACATTGTCACCTTATTCATTTGCTGAGAATGTAAGTTTTACACAAGAGCCATGTACTTTACTTTCATGTACAAAGGGCTCAAACATGATCACAGTTTCAGTTTCGTTGCCTTGAATGAGGGCTAAGCCTAAGAGAGTACCGTGTGTTCTGCAAAGGTGAGACCAAAGTGGAAGTAAGCTTGTCATTACTAGTGAAAAGTAAGAAAAATGGTGACAGCATTCCACTGTCATCATTTAAACCCTAAAAATTTGGTGGAAGTCTCTTCCCTCCTGGCCAGAGCCAATAAAAGAGTTCCGGAACTAGTTTTGCAGAAGATTTTCTCACAAGAACAGAGTTCATGACTTGTAGCAATACAAGTGTTGCTCAAACAAGCAAGAATCAATTAATTTCAGAATGGAAAATCTATCAATGTACATGATAAGAAATACACCTGATCTCCCAGCAATAACTTCGAGAAGAAGCTGACAAAAAAATAGAATACATGAGTTTCTGAACTCAGCTGAGGTTTATTTGGTCAAACAAGAGGCACATAGCGCACACCCATCTTGACTGTCTTCTGAATTGATCCATCCTCCAATTTGTCCACAATGATCAAATCCTGAAATGGTTTGAGTCATGAAAAATTAGGGTTCCAGTAGTGTCAAGAAATGGCAATTTGTCATTATACCGTTAAGCACCCATTTTCTCCACAATGACCAAATCCTGAAATGGTTTGAAGTTTTGAAAGATTAGGGTTGCAGGAGTGTCAAGAAATGGCACTTTATCATTAAACTCTTAAGCACTGAAAAATTGTTACAAAAAATCATGCTAGAAGCACAGCTGGAATGACAAAAGAGTGCCATTTTGACACCACAGATGCCAACTCACTATAGATGAATTGGCACCGAAAAATTGTTCCAAGAAATCGTGCTAGAAGCACAGCTGGAAGGATAAAAGAGTGGCATTTTGACACTACAGATGCCAACTCACTATACAAGAGCAAGTCTCCAATTCTGAGAAATGGGTACTCAAAGGGGCAAGTACTACATAATGGTCAAAATGATCATCAACAGTACTGGGTAGCTTGTGTGGCCATAGTAAATGAAGAGAACTTGTGAGAGACAGAAAAACCAAACCTGGGAGGATGTTCCAACTGGAATCACCATGCGGCCATTAGGCTTGAGCTGATTCACCAGTGCATCTGGCAACTCTGCTTCATCAACAGAACACATGTCAGAGAGAGAGAGAGACAGATAATATACTGGAAATTGGGGCATTGGTCTGGACTGGATGTGAAAATAGTGATAGGTGGAGTTTCTAGACCTGCAGCAGCAGCTCCAACATGGATGGCATCATATGGTCCTCTCTCTGCATATCCTAGCTTTCCATCAGCCACTGCAAAACTAGCAATTATCAAAATTCAGTCACACTCCTACAAGCAGGCAGCAGAGAAGTAGATTCCTACTTAATATAACTGGATAGTATCTACATGAAGATGGCAAAAGAATCATCCAGCAGAATATGACCTAAATACTCACTTTAGCAACAAGAGAACATGGCAAATTTCTGGGGCACAACACCAGTCAGAGATATATAGGAAAAACTCAAAGACAATCTAACTGATCTTGCTAGCTAGAAAATCTATTGTGTTGTATTTGCCACACGTCCAAAAGTGAAGGAGCCCACTGCTGAGATTTGACCAAACTTACAGAGTAAAATTCCAGAGGTGTTACAAAAGAGTAGACAAAAAGATGCAACAATCAATCACTGCATTGCTGACAGCAACCTCTGCTGCCTAATGCACATGAGACAATGTTATTGGTGCTCAAATATTCATCAAATACCATAGATGTTGAGATGACTGTTGTCAAGAAGAGATCCAGCAGGTGTTTGTTTGATAGCAACAATAGAGTGATCAACGAGCTCAGGGATGTGCTCGACCCCAACTGTCCATCCTGTCTCACCCACCTGGAACAAGGCAAACCCTATATATATATGAAATCACAGGATCACCAGCTTTTACAGTAATAAAAGCATTACAGAGCTTTTCTTGATATTGCCATGGCTACTCATATTTTCTCTGTTCATAATTTCCTCTCATTGCTGCCACAAATGGGACAGAGGGGAAAAGGGAAGAAGGGTGACACAAACCATGAGGGCAAACACAGCCGCTAAGTAGCCTGAACCAGAGCCAACATCCAAGACACTCATACCAGGCTTCAAGTGATCAGCCAACATTGATAGACAGTAGCCATGCTGCACCACAACAAAAGATAAACCTTCAACAGATATATATGTAACATTGGGGCTCAAGAAAATTTACTTGTTCTTCACCAGATTGGTTAGACAGAATCTTTTGCTTGTAGATGTGTTATGGACAGATGTTGGTGGCAACCCAATCTAGCTTCATAGTAGAAGTGTGCTTCCATGAACAAGAAGATGATGCACAGCAGGGTAAGGACCTCAAACAAGTATTTCCTTAGGTGAGTTTTTTACAGATGGCACAAACAGAATTGTCACACTCATGATGCCCCACATTGATGATACATGATTTCAGCAACTTACCATGTGTGGTGCTGAAATCGTCGCTCCAAACCCTGCAGACCCAGAACTGATCCCTTAATGACATTCCTCACTGCAAAGAAAAAATACAACACCTCACTGCAAAGAAAACACGACATTCTTTCACTGCAAAGAAACACCAGATTCCTTGCTGCAAAGAAAACATGACATTGCTCACTGCAAGAAAGAAAACACAACATTCCTCCCTGTAAAGAAAATCACAACGTTCCTCACTCCAAAGAAAACCTGACAACCTCTCACTGCAAAGAAAACACAACATGACATTCTTTCAATGCAAAGAAAACACAGCATTCCACTGCAAAGAAAACACAACATGACATTCTTTCAATGCAAAGAAAACACAGCATTCCACTGCAAAGAAAACACAACATGACATTCTTTCAATGCAAAGAAAAACACAGCATTCTTTCACTGCAAAGAAAACGCGACATGACATTCTTTCAATGCAAAGAAAACATGGCATTCTTTCACTGCAAAGAACACACAACATTCCTCACTGCAAGGGAAACGACCTGAAGAACATTTCTTTCTACTGAAGCTCTTCACAAAGGTTTGCGTAGTGGAATTCAAGGAGAATCAGAGGATGGTAGAACCCACACCTATGACTTGGGGAGCACCATCATATGGCAAGCCACCTTCAGGCACAAACAGCTTGCGATCAATTTTGGACATGGCTGCAGCCGCCTCTGGTGATGAGAGGATACCATGCTCTACCCATCCCAAACCGCAATCCAACATACTCTCTCAAGAATACCTCTTCCAATCCACCAAGAATTCCAAAGGGTGCAAAGCTTGTGTGGCAATATGTTTGATCTTCTCCACAGTAGAATGGATACAACCAGAAGAACATCCCTGCAACATGAAGCGAGCAAGCGAGCAAGCATGAGAGAGAGAGAGATTTTTACTCTGCAAATTCGACACCAATTCGGCGTAGTTTTGACCATGGCATCTCCAACTCATCTCATTCCCTACCCACAAAGCACTACAAGCATCCACCCTCGCTGCAACTTGCTCTTCTTCTTACTTCCACTTCCACAACCCAATTGCACAAGGATCCCTTGGAAAATCTCAGGCAAGGGAAGAACCGGCTTCAATTCGACGATCTACATCAATCTTCAAGTAGCATTAGAAGCATTTCCATCATTTCTTTCCACCTTTTTCTTCTTATCTCCCTCCCTCTCTCCCTCCCTCCCTCCCTCCCTTCCTCCCTCCCCTTGTGATTCCTTTGGCAATTTTTATGCCAATTTTGTCTTCATGGTGTCTTTGTCATAGTGGGAAATGTCAAGCTTCGTGGTTTTGATTGTGGCTTAAGACATTTGAGACGATTGACATACAAGAATAGCAAATTTGCCAACGTTACAAGTAGAGAACACAATTGAGCCAAGTGCCTAACTACATCCAACAACTATGCAAGTAAGCAAATAGGCTACATGACATGGAACCAAGTTAGACAAGATCGTCTCCATGATTTGTAACAAATAGCTAATCATTCCTACAAGTAGAGAACACAAGTGAAGCCAAGTACCCAACTACAACCAACAATTATGCAAGTAAGATGCAAGTTATTTTATAACTTGTAATAACTACAAACTCATGCATGCAAGGAGATAACTACAAATTGGCCTTGAGTAACAAACCAGGTATGTACACCCTCTTGAAAAAGATCAAACTAGGGGCATATAAAGAGGTAGACACATAGTTTTAAAACTTTATTCACCATTAATCCAATTCCACCTATGGGTGCATTATATATAGTAAAATAACCCACTCAAGGTATAACCAATATTTAAATTTACATGTTTTTTAATGGTAAAATAAGTTAATGTTGAAAATGTGTGATGTGTTTTTTATAACAATGTTTGTAATATAACATTCAATATTGTGATAAATTACATATATACATATATAATGAATATAAAATAATCAATTTTTAAAAATATATATAATTAATGTTTTAAAACATAATTTAAAAATTAAAACTAGTAAAAAATCAATGGATTCACCAATCTCAAATTGTCATATCAACTTATTAAATAATCATTCAAGATTAAAAATTAAAGATCAACAAAAGAGTTGACCACAAGTCATTTTATTGTGTTTGTACCAACATTTTTTTTTTGGGCAAAAAATTTCCAAAAGGTGAAAAATTATAAATTAGTGCAACACAACCTTTGTAAAATCTAGGGATAAATTTTTTTTAATTCACCTAATGTGATGAGTGCCAAGTGGCTAGATCACCACCCTACATCCCAATCAAAACCTTAAATTGCCTATCACTATCACACCGCTAACCACTATTCGCCATCATTACACCTTGCCAACATGAATTTTTCGCCACCTTTGCTTCTTATGCCCTATGTACATCGCTAGCAATGGCAATGCAAAGGGAAGAAGAATTCGCCAACACTATGTTTAGAAATTAATAATACTAGAAATTTCTAACGATTCATGATGCATTATGATGGGATTTTATGATATTAGATTTTCCAAAATGACAACAGGGGGATGGATTTTGAAAGATGGGGCTTGGGGGTTGATGATTCGTGAATGTTGCATTGGAATTTGGAAAACCAAAGATTTGTTGTACTACTATAGTCTACAAGGTGGAGGCTTGGGCTAGCTGTTGGTCAATCAATAGTGGGCATGGAATTGCTCCAAAAACATTTGTTGAATTCTTTTTGAAAGATTATGGATTTTAGTCTTTGGAACTTATAAGTTATGATTCATGAAGTTACTTTACAACCTACATGTATTGTTTTCCTCCATGCTCATTGTTGATTCTTCAATCTTCAAAATTAGTAAGAGTTTTTTTTTTCCCAAACTTATTGTGAGCTTTTCATGTTTTTGAAATTTGTTGCTACTTAGTGGTTTAAGGTTTATTAACACTGTAATTTCTTTGAATTTGAAGTTTAAGGTTTATGCCTTAAAGCTTGATCAACTACAATCTACAAAGTGACTATGGCTCCTTTGAAAATGTTAAAAAACTTTTAACTCCGCCCAATCTTCCTTATCCACAACCTTTTTCAAGAATTAACAATTGGTGCATCATCTTCACAATTTGCATTACTTGTTTCCCCGAACCTTGGATTTAAGTGTGTTATGTCTAATCCCAATTTAGCTTTTGGAATTGAGTTGGAAATGGCCAAGAAAGATGAACAAAGGAAGAAACGCAAGTTGTATGAAAGATTTAGGAAATTCCAAGATACTTGGATGACCAAACTACCATGGGCAGGATCTGTGTTTGATGAAAAGGGTGAATTATAACAAGTTCGGTGTAAGGTTTACACTTCTGTTGAAGGGAAACAAAAGCTTTTAGTTGTTAAGCTTGATTGTTTGTTGAAACACCAAGGTCGTCAAAAAGCCAAAATGTCGATGCCTAGTGTTGATGCAAGATCATTTTACTTTAACAAAAATTATGTACATGCTTAATGTTACAACCCTACTTTGAGGGAAGTGTGAGGATGAAACTCACACTCTCGAAATTGGGACTTGGGAATCCTCCAAGACTCCCAAAACTTTAGAGCTTGATTGCAGGGGTCAAAACACCTTGCATTGGGGTGTTCTTTATATCATTGGAAAGCTATTGAAGTTTAGATGTCGAAAATGGCCTTTCATGGGCCATTTGAACATCTGTAACACAAGTTATGGCAAAAAGAAGGGCCGGGAGTCAAACTAGCAATTTGACTTGTCACCATTAAAAGTCAGGAATCAACCTAACCCCGGTGCGTGCAGGTGGAGTGCAACACACCGTTGGAAAGCTCTCAAGGAGAGCTATAACATTGCTTCAAACCTCATCCCAATCGGAGGTCTGAGCAAAGATTTATGATCGTGCAAAATCCCGGGAGTCCAAACCGGGATAGTTTCGAGATTCCTCCTTGGGACTCCCGGGACAAAAAACCATTCGGATGTGGGTGCCACAGAGAGGCACAAAGTATACTATATGGGGGAAGGTGGTGGCTTCCCCCGAGTCCGGGCCGTGGTGAGTCATGTGAGTCCAGAGTTGCCCGTGGCTTGTCCTAGCACCAAGGGTGCTTTAAAAAATGAACTAACCAACTTGTTGGTTGGTTTGATGTAGGTTCGAGTAAGTGAATAGCTTGTCATTCTTTCTAGTCTCATCCTGAAGCTTTAGCACGCCCCTTTACCCCTTTTAGTGTTGAGAGCTGGGAACGTGCCCCAAATTCCTCACAATTCTGCTCTGAGAGTAATTTGAACCCAACTTGGGTCTAACTAAGGACTTGGGAGTGCGTCACTTAGAATGAACATCTTTACATCGCCAATGACCGCCCATCTATTTTGGACCAACTCCAAGTATATGTGCCTTTTGAACAAAGACAAAAATACATACAATTTGTGGCTATTTTTCATCTTTTTACTCATGGCTATCCCATGACAGATTATGAAGACTTGAAAGATCTATTTCAACTTTTGAAGGTCAAAAGTGTTTCCAGAAAACATTAGTCTAACACATCAAGGCGGGGGATGATATAGGTCATGCACATTATATTGTTGGAGGCTTCCAAAACAACATTTGTTGTTGCCCCCTTCATTGCAGTTAGTGTTTATGGAGTCACCACGATCAATAACACGCAGTGGTTGTCAATCCATTTATATGTGGAGGCACATTCCCATCCTCCTTTGTGTTGAAATAGTAAGTTTGTCTACCACCTCTGATAATATTTTTTCTTTGATGGTTAAATGTATGTTGGATTTTGGTGGGTTAAGGGTGGAAGAACTAGCTGAAAAGTTGGTGAGCAGTGGTTGTGATGGGTCCAATGTCTTCCAAGGCCGTCAAACAAGCGTGACCACGCAATTCAGAGATAAGGTTACCCCATTCATTAGTGGAGTGCACTATTTTGCCCACTAAACCAACTTGGCAGTCATCACCTTGTCAAATGTCCCTTTAGTGCATTGATTGGAAGGTATCCTACAAAACATGTATGTTTTTTTTTCTCACAATCCGAAAAAGTTTGCAAAATTCCAAAGGCTTGTAAATCTTTTCAACATTAAAGGCAACAAGATTTTATATAATGTCAAGACTCATTGGATTTCAATTCTTTCTCCTTAAAAAAGAATCTATTTTGAATATTGGCCTCTCATTGTGAAGATGCACGTCGAAAGTCCAAATAGTGATAATACTAGCAAAAACTTGAGTGCTTTATGTGATGTGGAACTAATTTTAGGGTTGCCATGTTTATTGTCATTGTTTGAGTGTGTCCATAAGTTCATCAAGATTGCGCAAGGCCAAGATGTTTTTGTATGCGATCTTGTGGAGGCTATCAAGTTGGCCCAACTTGAACTATATAGGTTGTATTGTGATTTTTTTACCAAGTTCAAGGATGCTACCTCTGATGATTTCAATGCAATTGGAAACTTGACAAATGCAACAATGCTGATGTAGTGGTTTTTTGACTTGAATGGTGGAGAGGATGTAGAATACCTTGCATTTTTTTTCTCTAAACACAAATACTCGATTTATAGTTCTTGCATTGAGGGTGCAACAACTCTTCAACCTTTCACTAAAGTTGTTTTTTACATGGCAATGAACAAGGTCAAGGAAGAGTGCGAAGGGGTAGTTCAAGGACTTATCTTAGAGCTTGAGATGCGATTTCCAAAGCAAGAAATCATGATTGAACAATAATACCTTGGTGGCTTCACCACTAATTAAATTATTTTCAGAAATGCTCAATTTTTCTAAAACTACTTCTTTCAAACAACAAAATTTTGTCAAGGAAATTTTTAATCTTTTAGAATATTTGGAAGTATTTTATTTTTCAACATCAAATCTTCAAAAAAAATAAAAATATTCAGACACTGAAATGTTGAACTTGCCATTGTACTACTGTATGTAGGCAATTATTAAGGAAATTGGTGACTCTTAGGTAGGTTGATACAAGTGGCTGGTCAGTACCAGCAGTGTTGGGTGGTTCTTTGAATTTTTTTGAAGAACCGCTCGCTCTGGTTCAGAAAAAATTCAGAATGAAAAAACCACTGTTTTCAGTTCTCTGAAAAAATTCAGTCTCAAAGAACCACCAATTCCAGTTTTGTCAAAAACCTCAAAGAACCAACGGTTTTCATGAAAGAATCAGCAACAAATCGACAGTTCTTTGGCCGCTTCTTTGACTTCTATTTTTTTTTTGAAAACCATGGTTATATACCAAAATTGGTTATCTGAAATTTTGAGAACCAGTGGGTAAATGAATACATACCCGGGACTGATATCCAGCGAGTATGTCACTCATTCTGAGAATTGCCCAACACTGGTCAGTACATACTTAACCACACCATGGTTGGTTATGGGACAAAAATACAATGAAAAAGTATTTCCTGTGCACATATCATTCACCCTGCACGGTGTGCTGGTGAGGTCTGGTTCACCCTGGCACTTTGTGGACTGGAGACTCTCAGATTGTTAAGAAGAATCCAGATTTTGCAAGGCAATGTACACCTAATTTTCAGTTTCCAAAGCAACAAAGGGTCTCCAAAGATTTCAATATAAATGAACAGAACAAGGAAAAAATTCTTGTATTTTCTAGGAGCCAGAGATTAGCCAGCCAATCTTCAACTAAACCATAAGCTTAATCCTTTTACATGAGGAAAACAAAAGTGAATTTTTTTTTTGCAGCAACTGTCTTGAAATGCAACTGCACACTCATGCTAAATGGGAGGTGGCAGGATGCCAGGAGAATTCCATGAAACAGGTGTACCCTCCTACATTTGCCAAGCAAAACTATTCTTCTGAGTCTTCTTATATCAAGCGAGAGACTTTCTAGAGAAGATTTGCAGCCTATTGTCACCTAAAAAAACCAACTGCAGTGTTCTTTTGAGCTCTGTTGCTGAACCAGTCCACTTCACAAATTCCAATTTTATCAATGACCTGTGAGTCATTGGGTGGCTCATCACTATACACTTGCCATACTGCTCCTTGCCTTCCTGTTCATGGAGACTTCCTTTCCTTTCAAAAATTGAGAACAGATTTGTTCAGAAAGGCCAGACTACTGCACAAGCCAAGTTCTACATCCGGAGTTCATGTCACAACAAAACAAGGGGCTAAGCTTTCTTTCTCCACCCTGCTTGAAACTCAGTAACCTAGTGTAGATATACATGTGGAGATATGTGTAACAGCAGCTGATAGCTAGTTTCGACATATTTCCCACATTCATCAGGAGCTATACACATGCTAATGTCAATGAATTACAAAAGCTGGGACACCTTTGCATGAAAACAACCAGTTCCTGATGACATACCAAATACCCCAAACAATACAACTTCTGTGTACGAGATGCTAGTCACCTTCAGCCACTGTGATTATTTTAACCACCACTGTGTGCTCCATCAAAAAAATGCTTCCAGTTGAGGAACTTACGTGGCTCAAAATTTTGATGGAGGTAATGGGATGGTCCTCCAGCTCAAATAATAACTACCTAACACTGTACTAGATGTTAAATAGCCTCCTGAGGCACAACCTGAGAGAATTTGGATGCTTGTTCACATGCTTCAGATCTGGCTTGGAAGCAAGGGGTCAAAACCACGTAGCCTTCTTGAGCGAGGCTCTGCACCTGCCACATACTCCTTTGAGACATCTCCCATTGTGGTTGACTTGAAAGGCCAAAGATATGAAAGAGCCACCACATGACCGATCATGATGAGTGTGGGAGACACCAACTGGGCCACTGCAACTTTGTCTGGCAACTCACTCAATGGTGCAAACACCTGCACACAGTGAACATGAACCATCTAACCGTGATTTTCTTCTTGAGGTACAGATATCCAAGCAAGTGGAGGATCAGAAGTCCACATGAATCCTTTTGAACCATACAGTTGTACAGGATGAAACAGGTATGAGATTTTAGGGAAATTACTGAA
>Ga0116227_10003564_pt1 | contig 34459 bp, 34 predicted proteins | sample S1TSphgellanicum_FD_89693 | JGI IMG/M metagenome (GOLD analysis project Ga0116227, IMG submission 89693) | Host-associated microbial communities from peat moss isolated from Minnesota, USA - S1T2_Fb - Sphagnum magellanicum MG | ecosystem: Host-associated > Plants > Peat moss > Unclassified...
ATCTGATTCATCAAACAATCTCTGTATATGTGAACTGGTACTTAGCTTTGTGTTTGTCCCCCCCATGGATGTTCCAGAGGGTGACTCATAATGCTCTCTGGTCCCAGCACCCCTAGTGCTGAGCTATGATTTTGGTGTCATTGATGTAAAGGTCTGCGCCACGCCAATAAGCTTTCATCATGTTGCCATCGCTGCTGCAACGATCCCAACAACAAACGAGCTGTGTGTTATACAACTGGTGCTCCAGCCTTTTACTGTTACTGGTGCTCCATCTATCTAGGGTGCTGGGGTTTTGGAGGGGTTTAGGGCGCCGTTGCAAGCGGACTGATGACGTTCAATTGTTCCACCACGAAATGTTCAGTGGTGGTGGTGGGAGAGAGATTGCATTTGGGTCGACTTCGGACGCTCCACAGGGTATTGCATGTGGGTCTACTTGGGATGCTCTTGGATTGTGAGGAGTGCGAAATTGCCAAGGGTTTTTGCGAAGCAGCAATGTCTTCTTCATCATCAGTGTAGCAAGCGTAATTGCTATGTCCAAGATCTACCTCTTTTCTAGACCACAAAAGCAGCAGCAGCTCCACCACCACCTGGAGGAGAGGGAGTTCGACCAGGAGGAGGTTGCTGCTACGTGTCTGTGTGCACCCGCAATTCCTATTTACCCATCAACAACTTTTGCAGTACACCGCATGTCTTCCCAGAGCGCACCAAATAGACACCGAGGCAACGCTCAGAGATCACGGCAGTTGTAAGTTTTCCTGTGTTATCTCTCTTTCTACTGCCTCGTTCTCACAGTACGTGTGTTTGTTTGTTGAAAAGTTTTGACCTGATCATAGTGATATCTTCACATTCAAATCAAAAGATTGGACACAATCTGTGCAAGATGCAATGCCTCACCATGACTTCTATGTGATCAAAAGTACATGATTCGGAAGGAGGTTTTTCTGCAGTCCCTGGAGGTCAGAGAGAGAAACTTTGCCAGGAGTTCCTTCACAATGGTGGGATCACAGATCAGAGAAAGTACCTGAACATCAATCCTGTCAGAGTTAACATGTCAATGGAGCCATAACTCCCTTGTTGATGTCAATTTTGATGCTCTCTCTTGGTTGCTATCCTGCCTTGGTCTAAACTGGGCAGAAGTTCTTTTAGGTCCTTTTCATTGGATGGATGGTAGTATTAGGCTAGAGAAGGTAGGTAAATGCAACATGCTAAAAGCGGTGTTGAATGCATGTGCCAGTGTAGTTGCACTTGAAGAGGCCAGTTGTGTTCATCACCAGATCATTGAATGTGGGTGGGATTCAGATAGTGGGACATGTGAATGCAGGGAAGGACAGAAGGCACTGGAACTATTCCAACAAATGCAACATGAGGTGTGTGACCAGACTCTGTTACTCTTGTGGGGGTACTGAATGCATATGCCAGTGTGATTGTGATTGAAGTGGGCCAGGTGTGTTCATCAGCAGATCATTCAAAGTGGTTTCAAGTCTGATGTCTTTGTGGGGGGTAGCTTGGTGGACATGTGTGCAAACTGTAGGAGCATGAAGGATGATTGGAGTGTGTTCAAAAAGTTGCCATCTCACAATGTGGTAACTTCGACCACCATACTTAGAGGATGTGCAATGCATGGGTGTGGTAAGGATATTTTGGACAGATGTGTGAAAATGGTGTACAGCCAAATGATATCACTTTTATTTGTCTTCTGTCAGCTTATAGTCATGCAGGTCTGGTGCATGAAGGCATTTGCTGTTATGCATCAGTGGTCACTGACTACATGATTTCTGCAAAATTGGAACATCACACCTGTATAGTTCACCTTCTTAATCATGCTGGGCAGGAGGCAGAGAATATGGTCATGGCAATGCCCTGTAAACTACATGTGGCTGCATGAATGGCTTTGCTCAGTGCTTGCAGAATTCATGGTAATGTGGAGATGGCAGAGTGCATTGCCAAATGAATTCTTGAAATGGAGCCTGACAATGCTGCTACTTATGTGTTGCTGTCAAACAGCGATGCTGCTGCTGGCAACAGTCATCTCAGCAAGAACATTGAGTGGCAGGGAAAGGAAAAAGGTCTGAAGAAACAGCCAGGTTGCACCTAGATTGAATTGAATAATGAAGTGCATATGTAGAGGATCAAGATCACCCCCAGATGACTGAATTTCATGCAGAACTGCAGAAATTGTCAGGGCTCATGCCTGATGCAGGGTACATGCCTTGTACAAGATTCATTCTGCATGTTGTGGAAGAACAACAAAAGCTGTTTCATTTGTGTCACTATACCAAGAAACTGGCCATTGCATTTGGGCTCTTCAACACAGCTCCTGGTACTCCTCTGAATAAGGAAAATTTGGCAGGTTTGTGAAGATTGCGACACTTCCACAAAGCTCATTTCAAAAATAGTTCGGAGAGCAATCATGGTGAGGGATGCCAATCACTTTCATCACTTTGAAGATTGTGTTTGTTCTTGCATGGACCATTGGTGATGCCAATAGTCTATCTTGTCAATCACTACATCAAGTTCATTTTGTTTACAGTAGCATGTCTAGTGGTATTGTAACATGGTCAAAGTTCAACACTGTTATCAGATGTGGTACTGCTGAAAAGGTGGCCATGGAGCCACCTCCCTGGAGTTTTGGTTTCATGCCTCTGCCATTTGTAGTTTTAGTCTCATGCCTCTTTCTTCTTACGTATGTACAGATTTATTTTGGAAACTGGGTGGATGTTGAGACTAATAAAATTGATGACCAGTTTTGAGTTTGGATCAACCAAGGCTGGAGGTACTACCCTTGTCCCTTTAGTCTCCTTGAATTGATCGTTGTATCTACTAATGAGTTGTAATAATGCTTTTAGGTGATGTTTGTGATGATTTCTTTGTTGAATATTTCTGAGCTTCACTGCACTACACCTGCCTGCCAATGTGGCATCCTTTTTGTTGAAAAACTGCCTGCTGCCTACATCAGTATGTTTCTGTGGGAGGATTATATGTATATAGGTACAATACATCCTGAAGGTAAAAGCTATTGCCATAGACAACAAGTCATCAAATCTTTCCATGACAAAGTTTGGAATTTCATCCTATTGATTTATAAAGCAGTGTAGGGTAAGGTATTTTGTAGAGTTTTAGCTGTGTCAGACATAAACTACACAAAAATGATAATGTTAAGGATGTAACACAAGATCCAATTTATTATCTATAGATTTCCTTTGCCAATGATCATTTTCATCAATGTTTAAGCACATTTGGACATCATAGTCTTCTTTCAATTTTTATGACAAACAAGTTGTGTATATTTTGTCATAATTTCCAAAGAACTAAAGAAAATTCTAACTTATGTTTCAGTGTTTAAAAACCAGGTTTGGCAGTGTTGAAGGGATTCATAAATAATCTGCAAAAGGAAATGCACTTCAGTATATTGTGGTTTTCAACACTTATAGTAGATCAAATTGTGAACAACCATAAGTGTGTCATTTGTGAACAATGTGTTCAAATTGTTTAAAATTTTGTTTTCACGGGATTTGTACTGAAATGTTTCTAAGTGATGCTTCATCCACATTTCAGATGGTGAAAGATGTTCATACCCTAGTACCTCAGCCAATTCAACCCTAATTATATTATTTTCAGAAGTGTTGAAATTTTAAAATAATGTTTTCTTTTCAGATATATTTTTTTCTAAAGGAAAATAAAGAATCTGATGGACTATTTGGGAATATATCATTATTTAAAATGGAATCCTCAAAATTAATTAATTATTCAACAAACATGTGTTGAAGTGACCAAGGTATTTTGGTAATCACTTGAAATTGTAGAATCCCACACATTATTTTCTTACTTTTCTGATGACAATACCTGATATCAAGATGTCTTTCTAGTCTTGTATTAAGCAGCATGAATCTTCTTCTACTTTATAAAGGACTTCCAAGTGCCGAAAAATTGTGATGTGCTTGACTTCAATTACCAAATTACCAATTGATATTGCCCTCCAACATATATAGGACCATCCATATGAGAACTATCTTTCTACCATTAGGGAAAAGACACTAACTTGAAATCTTGCACTTGCAATCAAAAATGTTTGATCTCATAGTATATTGGCAATGATAACCATGTAGTTTGATCCTTACAAACCATGCAGTTTGATCATATAGAAGCCACAATGAAGTTTGCATCTTGCCATAGAATGTGTCCAATCTTTCAATATGCTTCCAAAGATATCAATTCAACATTTTTCAGCAAACAAACCATGAGAAGAAGGTAGTTGATAGTTGAAACAACACAAGAAAGCTTACAATTGCATGGTTTCTGAGTGCTACCTTTGTTCTATCTATGCGCTTTAGGAAGAAGACTTGCAATGTACTACAAAGGTTGGTGATGTGTGAAGTGTAATTGTGGGTGCATGCAGACACATAGTAACAAGTGCCTCTTTTTTGTCGACCTTCCTCTTCTCCATGTGATGGTGGAGTTGCTACTATTGGTTTTGTGGTCTAGAAGAGTTAGATCTTGTGCATTTCAACTGCTACACAGACGATGAAAAAGACATTGATGCTTACTAAAACCCATGGCAATTGCACTTTCTAGCATTGCTCTTTCTGGCTCCTCACAATCAAAGAGTATTCCAATTAGACCCAAATGGAATTCTCTCTCAAGCATCTGATCAAAAATGTAATCTCTTTCCCACTCCCACCACCACTACCTGTGCATTTCTTGGCAGGACAATTCCAGATTGCAATCTACCTGCAACGGCCTTGAAACCTTCCAAAACCTAGGCACCCCAAAAGCATGGCTCGCACACCAACATATTTAAAAAGCTGGTGTGCCACAAATGTGAATTCTACTCTTCAGTAAGGTGATGGCCTTGTATAGATATCCAATTCGTCAGCCACAAGATTGTTGAAAGTTGGAGAAATGAAAAGAGTTACTGCAAACAATAAAATAGGCTCTGGGGGAAAACAAAAAATCCAAGGCATTCTTTTGGGCAAAAGTTTCAGTAGACTGTAAAACATTTAGGCATTGGAGAGCCGAGAAATAATTTTTTTTTGTGGGAAGCTTGAACCTCATTAAGGCAGTCCATAGAGTGTATTTGGATCTGGCAATATGGCAATGTTGCCTTGGTGATGTGGAGTTCGCAGCTTCAGAATGCTAACTTGGCAAATGGACTTCACAATTGGGCACCGTTGACTTTGCAATTTACCAAAGTGGACTTCACAACAAGTAATGTCAATTTGGCAAAATAGTCAAATAACAACCTGGACTTCGCAAATTGGGATTGGGAAGTAGGTAAAGTCAGGGTTTCTTTTGAGGATTTTATGATGTAGCCAAAATGGCAATCATCCAGAGAATAACTTAGCCAAGTTTGGCTACATACTTATGTGAAAGTAGAAAAAAAAAAAAAACAGAATCCTTCTACATTCTTGGCTATCTACTGGAACTTATCACTAAAATCTGTCAATTTGAGAAAAATAATTCAAAAACTGGCGAATTTGGGTAATTTTTAAAATGAATTTTTTTTTATAGGTTGAAATCATTTTTTCAAGTTGAAATTTGGTGAAAACTTGCCAGTGAAAGCAACACTCAGTAAAATGTAATATGGAATGGGCAAGCAGCTGCCCATTATGCTAGGTAAGCCGCCTTGGTGAGCCATGAAATTCATACTCAATGGGGTTCAATTCATCCACCAAAATTATTATAGACATAAATTGCTTGGGGTCATGTTATTGCCATAAAAAATCATTTCATTGGGTTAGTTAATTTCCCCCATGATACATTTGGATGATGATTCAGCGTTGCATTGACATTCCATTCAACGTGAGCTTAAATTCCACAATGTTTTATAGACATTTGAACACACCAAGAAAAAACATAAAATATGAGCTTGAAACGTTTCAAATTATTCTCAAAATGCAGCTTTAAAGATACTCTAGAGGCTAGTTTGAATGGGTTCCTCCCAAGCTTAAAAGAGCTACCAAATCCTTGCCCCAAAGGGGCGAAATAGACAGAATTTTAGATTTTGTGCGGCCTCTTTTGAAATTTGGGCAGGTTGTGAAATTTGGGTAATCTTACTTTTTGGGGCAGAAATTTGGCAAGAAAAGGAATACATTTGAAGCATTGCAAAGCCTGTAATTTTAACATGTTTAAATTTGGGTAATTTGAAAAGCATTTTGCGCATTCTTGTAAGACTTGGCCAATAGCACAGGTTATTCCCAAGATCAAAGAAACACACAACACTGGTTTATGCTTCATAGATGAGTATCTTCATGAAATCGTATTACCATGAAAATATTTAAGTTTTGTTCTATATGTTTTGAAAATAATAATGATTTGCAACTTTGCACCCCATGATGAGCAGGGTTTAATGCCCATCAGATTTTTTTTCATTTTTAGTATCTAAAATTTGGCGAAATTTAACAAAAATTAGCAAAATTAGTTGAATTTACACAAGAAAAACAAAAAATTCCCAATTTCTTTGTCAAAAAATGGCGAAATTTTGCCAGAGACATAAACACTGATGCCCATTCTCCCTTTCCCGGTTTTTAAAAAAGGAAAAAAGAAATGATGAGACAGAAAACCCAGAAAAAAGAACTTGAGAACAGAAAAGAAAACAGGAAAGGAGAAGAAAAAGAACAAGAGAAAAAAGCCTTTCTTTTTACTTGGCTAACTTTGTCAGGAAGCGAAATGTAAAATGAAAAAAAAAACTTGAAAATTCATTTTTTGGGTTTCCAATTGCCAGATATCAGGGGAAAAAAGCGTAAAACTTGGCAGAGTTCTATATTTGGTTCCCATAAGTAGCCAAAAATATAAAAGGATGATTAAAATTTTTGCAGTTTCATATGTGGTTTATAGCCAGATTTGGCTAAATCTTCCTCTCTGGATGATCACCACCCTGGCTACATCACAAAATTGTTAAAGAAAAACCAACTGAAGAAAAGGAAGCAAACCAGTGTCGTGCAGTTTGTTTGAATTTCTGAAGAACCGCTGGTTTCCAGTTTTTAGATATTCCAGAATCAGAGAATCACTGAGTTCTTCTATTTCAGAATTAGACAACTGCCGGTTCTCGTTATGTCAACCCCCAAAAAACTCAGAACCGGTAAACAGCCAGTGGTTGTAAAGGCAGTTTTTTTTTCTCAAAAAGAAAACCATGGTTAATTGATATACCAAAACCGGTTTTTTGATTTTTTTGAGAACCACAGCTATGAACGCTAGGACCTGTCCAGATAAACGTCAGGGTCTGTTTGTGGTTTCTGATAACCGCCCAAGAATGAAGTAAAAAGCTTTACAGAGGGAAAGGAGCACTCATAGGATCCCACGGGTATCATTGTCAGTGACACCCGCCGGATATTTCGGAAGGAAAGGAACGGGAAGAAGGTTTGCGGGGTAGCGCTGCTGCTGCGCCGGCCGGGCGGTTTGTGAGGGGGTGACTGTTTGGTTCTTGAGATTCCAGAGATTTGCGCGCAGCGATCACAAGTTTACTGATATCAATCTGCAGAGTTCTCTCTCTCTCTCTCGCTCTCTCTTTCTCTCTCTCTCTCTCTCTCAGAGAGTTTTTCCCATCGCCCCCCATCTCCCAAGAATTCAACCAAAATTTCCAAGGAACTAACTATGTGTGACCCCTGCCTGCCTGCCTGCTGAAGGAAGATTCAGTTCTTGTGCACGGAAGAAGTAGAGACTACTTAGAGCGAGCATCAAGTGTTGGCAACAACACCCTGTGTGTAATTTTTTTTGTTGGGGAGTTTGGTTTTTTCTGGATTGGTTTTTGCCAAGTAAAAACTGGGTGTCATCTCTATCGTCTGTCTATCTATTTGCAGGCTTGTTGTTGCGTGCACGGAAGTATGTGCGTGTTTTCTGGAAGCAAATGATGGGAGCACAACGAAAACCATGAATGAAGGAAGGAATGAAGGAATGAGTGAAGTAGTACAAATTTGGGAAATTGCTTCCCAGCTGAAAGCTTTGCATTTCGGTTTTGTTGTTGGTTTTTTTTCTTTCCTATGAGTGGGAGGATGGGAAGAAGGACGCTGCAAGTATCTGTCTGAGTGTTTTCCGCGTCTGTTTGTGCGAATTTTTTATTTTAAAATTCTTTTTGCAGCTGCTTTGATTCCTGGTAAATTTTTGTCATGCATTGGCGGTGTAGTGAGAAGGGGCTGAATTTCAAGTCAGAATAACTTGTCTGAATTTGAGCTAACTTGCTGAATTAGGTCATCACTGGTTTTCCTGAGTAAAGAAGAGTAGTGATTTTGCTTCGCTTGTGAAGACTTGCTCGTGACTTTGTTCCTCCAGTGATCACCTCTTCAGAAAATTGTTTTCAGCTGCTTGGCATTCATTCAAATTTAGTACTGTTGTTGCTTTTCCATTTGGTGACAGGGCGCAGTTGCGATCTGTCCATCACCCAGCTAGCGACGAGCACACATTGTGCTTCGCATGAAAGACGAAGACAATAGAAGACCAAGAAGTATAAGTGTACGTATTTCTCCACATATGGGTCTCCTTTGAAGCAAGTTTAGGGTTTTTGAGATGGTGTATGTGAAATGGAAGCTCTCGGTTGTATCTGAGTTCATCCAGACGACCACCACCACCACAACAAGAACAAGTTGAGCTGGAATCAGTTTTGCAGAATCATTCACGTTCTTGGTGTTTCTTTTGTCAAGGATTTTGTGATCTCTGAAATTCATTCTATCTCTCTCGAATGGAAAACCAAGAAGAAGATCAACAATTCTGATTTCTAGGAAGTATCTGCAAGATTCGAGTGAGAGAATAATGTCATCGTCCACATTTGATTTGTGATCTGCCCAGTTGTGGGCTTAGGAATCTCGTCGGGATTCGCAGTCCCACGACGAGGGGCATGAGTCAGTTGTAACGGAGCGAGTGCCTGACAGTTTGTGATGTTGGAAGAAAAAGAGCTTCGGGCGCGCCTGTTTGGAGAGCAGTGAACAGTAGAAGTTCCTGATGGGCAAGTCGGAAAACTTCTCATTCGACTTTGAGTTGATCGAAGATAAACCCCTGGGGCGAAGCTTTGAGATCTGTCTCCAGAATTGCAAAGAAGAAGATTCACATGAAGACGAGGAGGAGCAAAGCGTTTGTGGCGGCCCTAGTTTCGCTTCTCGCACAAGCTCTGCAAGTGATGATCATGTTTTTTCAGCAAACAGTAGTGTGGTAGGCAAGGAGACAACAACAGTGCACACGGCAGAAGCTCGCCGGAAAGGCTTGATTTTTGCGGCTACAACCACCACCACTGCCGCCGCCTCCGAGACCATTGAGACCAATGACTCGGAAACAATCGCGACTCGCGCGGGGCTCAAACAAGAGACTGTGGAAGAAGGAGAAGAAGAAGTGGGGAAATTTTTCTCTGATGAGCTTCGATGTGGATCATTGTCCAGCCATCAGTCTCACGCGCACAATTTGTCTTCCGAAAGCGCAATGACTACCACCACAAACAAACGTTTGGCGCAATGGATTGCAGATTCTAGTGCAAAAGACGACAATGGACAACAGAAAGCTGTACTGATCAACTTCAACAGAGCTTCAACTGATGAGAGTCCGGTCCACAGAATTTCCGCGCGTACATTCAAGGAGACTTCAAGCCTGGATCACTGTCGAAGATCAACGAGCTCAGGTTGTTTCTTTCCGCGGTCACTTGAATGCAGTAAGGAATTGCTCTTCACCTCTTTTTCAAACGACAAAGCCGTAAAAGAAGTCATGCCTGCAATCGCTGCAGCTGAGAAGCTTTCTGGTCAAGATCTCGTAATTTCATCACCTTTGCTGCGGGATCCAGATTACGTACCTTCTTGTACGCAATCCGGAAGCAAAAAGGACTTCGCCCGAGAGATGGAAAAATTAGAGCAAGAATGGTCACTGCAGAAGAAGAATGCCGCAAAACGACGGGGGCTGACGAAAGGTCAGGCTTCGTAGTACTGGTTTCTTGCTTGCTTGCAACAGGATGATCAAAAACCGGAAGTTCTTGATCAGGACGGTATTGCATCATGCACGCATTTCTCTAGATCTTCTTCGCAGGTTGTAGATCCGAGTTTCTCAGCTGGTGGGTGTGGTTGGTTTGTTGGGAGATTCATGCACAGCAGCAGCACAAGGAGGCGGAGGAGGAGACTGCAACGAATGGTTTCGGCAGCGGCTATGGCGCTACCTCTTTGATAACCTGTATCGTGCAATCGACGAGCTTTACTTTCTTTGTGAGTTGCAATGCGACTTTGAGCAAATGAAGGAGGCAATGTTCGTCCTTAAGGAGGCGAGTCTCGACTTCCAAGATCTTCGCATTAGTTCAACCACTCGCGAAGTCCATGAAGGCGAAGGTTGCGGCTTCGACGAAGACAGAAGAAAAGCAGCGCCCTGTTTACTTAGCAGCCAGTGCGTGTCTTTGGCAACCTCCTCCGCGAGGTCGTCAGCGGATCAGGAGCTCACGAATCCACAAAAGCATCAGCCTCGCTCCATCATCTGGCAGGTACTCTTTTACGAGCTCCTCGCAGTGAGCATCAATCTCCCTGTGCAGACAAAACATCGAACTTCGAAGGGACGAAACTGCTGGAAATGTAGGTTGAGCTTGCAAATCTGCATCGTGTGGGTGCAGCTGGAAAGGCGCAAGGGACGTATAATAAGTCGTGCAGGCGCGAGTTCCGGCAGCTTCATGCAGGAGTCGGCGAGTTCAACAACTCCTGCTAGCAGAAAAGGTAAACAAAGGGTCGATCATCTGCTGCACTGCAAGACTCTAGAAATACACAAAAACCAAATCCAGCACGACGTACCATAAGCCAGCTCCGTAAAGCTTGGTTGCTTGCAGCAGGGTCCTTCCTTGCATGGGTGCTCATCACGTGAAGGGCTTTTGTCCATGCTCTGTCTGTCTGTGATCATTGAATCCAATTCTTCCCCATTCCAAGCTCATATCTATCTGTTGGTGGCTTGATCGTTCAAGATTCACAGGTATTCATTTGTTTCAACAAACCAAAGGCGGCCTGGGCCCGTTGACGTTGTTGTTGCTCCTGCTGCTGCTGCTGCTGCTGCAGTAGAACGGAGCTTTACAGACTCTTCAAGAGTCGACGACGGAGAAAAGGAAACTCTTTTCTCTATAAATGCATTGAAATGCTCTCCTCCGCCTCCCTCTGCTGTTCAAGCTGCGACCGAATCAACAGCTTGGCAAAGGGTGCGGAAGAAGAAGGAAGAGGCGGATGTGAATTCTGTGGCTTCTTCGCGGGTCACAAGGAGCAGCTGTAATGGAAAGCCTGGCAACAGCAAGAAGATCTTCTCATCGACTGCTGGGACCGAGAGGTTGATGAGGCCGACGCAGTCAAGTGGGTACCGCGTCGCGAACACAAGTAGGCAGAAGCGACAGATTGCCACCAAAGATCAAGCTTGGAAAGAAAAGAGAAGCTGGGTGGACATCTTCTCGGCCAGGAAACCAAGGATTCTTAATCCACCTGAGAAGACAACAACCAGTGCAGCAGCAGCAGCTGGAAAGTGTCATCACGATCCGTCGGACACCAGTGCTAACAGAGCACTACTGTGCAGCAGATGTGTGCATGCAGCAGTAGACGCTGAATTGTTCACATGGGAAAAAGAAGTCGTTGCAGCAGAAGTCCGCACACAAGTTACAAGCTGTGATGATCATTTGAAGTTGATGACGCACACAATCCCAGAGACAAGAACTCTTGTACGCCCTCGGCAGGAGCTAGTGGGAAGCAACAGTGTTTTGGATAGAGAGTTGTGGCCTAGGCTTTCCAGCTACGATGCTGCTGAGCCGCATCAGGACAACCGATGTGAGGACAAGACACCGCGAAGAAGCGGAGAATTTGAGATGGTCAAAACGGACATGCACTCTTGCAGGTCACAAAAGCTGCAACCAGGAATTGAGGAGTCGGATCACGAAATGCGCACAAACAATGTCGTGACCCGGAAGCTGGCCGCGACCAAGAACGTCGATGTACAACAAGAAGAAGTGTCCATCGAGGAGGAGGAAGAATATTCTCCTTCAGTAAGTCTCAAGTCTCAAGAGATTGAGAACGAAAATGTGGAGTGGAAGGTGGCAGAACAACGATTGTTACAACAAGAGATGAGTACGAAACGGCAGAAACTTGTGTACTCTGAAAGAATCATCCCGCAAGAAAATAATCTAAGAAGATTGCCTGACTACGACGAAGAAGACGATCATAATCATACCGTTGTTGACAAGCAAGGAAACGCCCAGAGTTCTACTGCTTCGTCTCCTTCTGCTACTGCTCGAGGAGTGTTTTCCGTGCTTTCGGGGTCCAGGTTCTGTGCGCCGTGTTCTCCCAGCTCCGCGCAGCAGTCGCCAAGGGAAGTGGGAAGCGCAAATACGAGACATGGCCGGACTGACGCAACAGCTTCCAGCGCACCGTGATCGATAGATGGATGGACAGATGGTGGGTGGACTGGACTATACAGTTTTTCATTGGGTTCCAATTCCATAGCTAACTAACCACAGTCGTTAACTCAGTTTCACTAATTGTTTTTACTACCTACTTACTAAAACCCACTAGTCCTTCCCTCCATAAAATAGGTAATCATTTACATGCATTTGAGTTACATACTTCAATTTTGCGCTTATGGTGTTGCCATGGCTCCTTCCCCAAGATGGTTTGGTTTGCCTTTGCAAATCAATCCCTGTACATAACATCACCTCTATTTCTTTGTTAGTTTGATGTAGTGGTGTTGCCTTTGTTTAATCCTCAAGTTGTGGTTATTGAAAATGGTTTGTCGAACAAAGTTTCGTTGTATGGACAGTGAATGCTTCTAATTTTACAATGCCACAACGCATTTGTTGGTGGCAAGTCGTTGACATGGAGGCTTAGATCATGGAGTTTGAAAGCAGCCCTTGGATGATTTTTAGCATGAGCCACAATTATCAAAATGTTCGTTCCTTTATTCTCACAATGGAGGTGGCACATATGAAGGGGGTTAATGTGAATATGCGTATTTGGGTATAGTTTATTGATTGTGTCTATGCATGAGTACTGTGCACACACAGTGTCATCCTCTAGAGTCTAAACCTGTTTCATTTTGGTTTGTTTTGGTGGTGCCAATTTTCTTTGCTAAAACATTTTGTTATTACGGTGCATTCACACTTGATGTTAAATCAATGTTAAATGAAAATCTAGATGGCATCCTAGATGGCACCCAAATGGGCAATACTTTAATGTTAAGTGAATGTTAATTTAACATAAAATCTTCATGATAAGTAAGTTGAAGTCTTAAACGTCTAATACATGGTGTTAAGGTACTCAACACTAAAGTCCCTAACACCAAGTGTGAATGCACCATTAGTCTATTAATCTAATAGTTTGAGGATTTAGAAATTGTGGATGTCACAAGTATGTGAAAATTTCGTGAGTTTTTATTAAATCCATTTGAAAGACAAGGTGATGGCACTTTTGTGTTTTGATACATTCATGTATATCATGGCTCCATTGACACCTTCTTTAGATTGAAGCACAATTTATTTTTTAATGTCCACTTGCATAATGTATCAACTCTCATAAATGATAGAACACATCATTCTAATATTTTTTTTAACAATCATGTTGACTTTCCATTTGTTGACGCAAGGTTGTAAACATAATAACATGTGTTATTGCAAATGTAACCATCACTTAGTTAAATACATCTCTTGGGGTAAATAAATAAATTCATGTTGAAAATGTTTAATGTGTTTACCCAAAAAAAATTTGAACATAATATTGAAAGATCTGAAGTAACTATATGAATCTCATGAATATATCAAACCCAAAAACATTTTTAACATAGTGTGATCAATGTGTTTTTAGTCACTGACCTTTAGTTAGAATGTCTTGAAATTGTTTGAAAATGACATAAACATAAATAATAATTTGAATTTACACCTTTAGATATAATAAGATGCAATTTTATTTGTCACATGGTTATTTTCTTGCCACCATAAGAATCAAGGTTATATAATCCATCACCTTTTGAAATGACTCTTAATGTAATTGGACATCAACTCAACTAGCTAACCCATTGTTTTCTAAGGAAAAGTGGGAATGTGTGGATTGATTGGCTTGTAATTTATCAACTTTTGTTCGATTCAAAAATTTAAAAGGAAAGTTTAGCATAAGACATGAAAAATGTCACAAGCATTCTTTACCCCTAATATTAAAAACATCCAAAACAAATTAAAATGCATTTGTACAAAAATTTAGTTGTAACAATTATTGTATTGGTTTGAACCGTTTTTGCCTTAACCCATTTGGCTGCATAATCAATCATTAACAATATGTATTGAATCCTAGTGTATTGGCCCATTAACTTAATCACTTTAACAAAATCCAATCCCCATTTTGTGAATGGTTCCTATGATAAAGTAATCAATAGTTTTACCCAACTTTATGTTGCAAATGTTCTTGAGTGTTGACACTAATTGCAAGATTCATAGAAATCCATCGTGTTTTTGTGTAATGTTTGCCACCAATATTTTACATCCAAAAAATTTCAAGTTGTACAACATCGACAAAAAAATGACCTCCATCCATTTTAAAATGCAACTCCCATATAATGGTAGGTGTCTCTTCTAATTGCAAAGATTTTTGATAGCGTTGATCATGTCCACATTCGTACAAAGTTTTTTTCTATAGAATAAAAGGTTTAAACCTTTGAACAAAATATTGTTCTATGCCATAATGTAAGCAAAAGGCATTTGTTTTGTTTGTAAATACAAAAAAAATCTTGCAACCATGTTGGTTGAAGAAGAAAAATAATAATATATATTGTTTGATCTTAATTCCTTTTTTATTATGTTATATTTGGTAATCTAAGTAGTACATTGCCTAAGAAATGTGAACAACCATGTTTATGTATGACTTTAAAATCATATTCAAGAATAAAAAATAACCATCAAGCACTTCTACCTAAAATTTGAGTTTTGTTCACCAAATAGACTCGGGCCATATGATCTACATATAAAAACAAATATGTTAGTACCTACAAATTAGTGTTTAGATTTATGCATAATTATGATTTTTTGTTTGGTAGTAAATATATTATGTTCAACAAAATTTAACAATTTGGATGCATAAACAATGGGCTAATCAAACTATCATGTAGGGTTTTGTACTAGAATAACTCTCACAACTAGCTAAAACACATCAATATGAACATGAAAATCAAGTTTCCAATTGGGACTAATCAATATTAATGATTTTACATATTGATTCTTTATAATCCTTAAGCTTTTTTATAAGCTTCTATTTATTAAACATAAAGGTTCAAATCATTTCGTGAATTTTGGCTGATTGGTGCATGGTCAAAATCTAAGTCACCTTTTGTTGATTTCTTAGGTCTTGCAATTTTAAGATTTGAAGGACTTGGATCTGTAACTTGGGGTGCACTTGTGTTAATGATTATACACTGGCCCACACCTGGCTCCAATGTAATATCCCCAATGTCATCAACTACAATATTCAGAGGATTGATGAATGGGTCCATTTGTATGTCTATAATGTTTATTTGTGTTTATTATGTGTACAGCTTTGGAATGATGATTCGAACTAATGATGTATTCATGTTAATTAGGGGGTCCATTTCCATGGAACCCATTGATTACATGGACGTGCCTTGACTTCGAGCCATTGGAGCATGTATGACTTTGGGGGGTGCATCGAACACTTGAACATCATCGTTTAATAACAGCATGTTTAGACTTGCATCACCATTGTCAGACCCTTGAACTTGCCAAACCGTCGAATCAAATAACATTCTTGAAAATGGAATTTCGTCATATGAGAGAATTCAAAGGGGTCATATTCGATTTCATCATCCTCCAGGTCATTTGATACCATGGGGTCCTCACCCAATGAATTGTTTTCATCTACATTTTCATCAACATTGGACATCAAGTCTTTAAAAAACATATTTTTCTTATACCATGGGGTAGATGCAAGGTAAAATGGACCAAAACTGACAAATCCCCAATAGTCCTAAAAAAAGCCTAAATAATGAACAAGAAAATAGGAGGGTTTAGGTAATAGGGCTAATCTGACAAGAAATGATGTGAATTTCATCATTCCCATTGGTCAAAATGATTTAGCAAGAAAATTTGAAATGTACTCACTACATTTTCATCAAACTCTTTGATGATCCCCACCATTCATCTAGGTGCAGGTGTTTGACATCACACATAATTCCCATGGTCATTTTTCTCACTTGCATACCTTAATCATCAGACCAACTAAAGTGCGTGTGAACTTCTGTGTAGTGTAAACACATGCACATGATAATGCAATTATAAGGTTGATTATTGAATTTGTTTTACTTTTTTCCCATGTCAAGTAGTGAAAATGCAAATGGTAACGGTAGTTTAATTTTCCTTCATGCAAATGTTAATCTTTGGAAGTTTGGGTGGCAACAATCTAGGCACAAACCTTTGCAAGCTAAAAAGGGTAAAAATAGAAGGAGTCGTGTCTTCTTAAGTTGATCCTTTCTACAACACACCACCTGTCATCATCTTTGATAAGAAACAACATGTTTCTTGGAATCAGTTTGTTGAACAATACCACATTTGCTATAAAGGTCCATCACCTAAATGTCTAAAGTTTGGTAAGGATTTTGAAGAGGTTGAAACAGAGGCATTTTTTGGGCCAAGTATTAGTAGGAATGGTTATTGATATTCATGGTCAAATGATGAGGTGTTGATAGATGAGGTTGAAAACTTATCAATGATTACACACCATAAAACGCAAGTTCCAAACACTCACATGATCAATAAGGCAGAAGCTCTTCTTGCCATGTCCATTTTGTAATAAGGGTTTTGCTCTTCAATGGGATTATAAGTCTACTTCCTATAAACATGCTTATCACTCCTAATGTGTAGTTACTCATTTTTCACATTCTTCAAAATGTCTATATTGAGAGGATGAAATGCATGCAGAGTGGTGGATACTTTTTGGAATCAAAAAGCTAAGTTTGGATGACACTAGGGTTGTGGAAGGAGATTGGGTTAATACGCAAGTACTTCTAGGACCACCATGTCAATTTGAAGGTATCTTATCAATTTACTTGTCTTTGAATGCCATTAAAGTCTCTTGAAATGTTCCAATTTGTTGTCTATTTATTTAAATTTGAAGTTCTATTTCCAAGTATTGTTCATTTTGTCTCTAGATAACACAATTCCATTCTATTCTTATCAATATAAGTTTGATGTTGTTTATTGTTGGACACATCTACTAGTTCTACCACTGCCATAGTTCAATCCATCTATAATGCTTAAATTCACATGCTACATGTGTAGACCACATTGTGCACATGTCTTCATTGTCATAATGCACAATTTTGAATCTAACACTTATACATCAAACTTTGAAAAATCATAGGAAACATTTAAATAAATATTTTCATAATTCTTTCAAAATGAAAACATTTATTAGGTTCCATAGATTCTGAATTTTCAATAATATCAAGAATATTTTTTGTTTTAATGTTCTTAATCATTGCATTTAAAAAAAGTTTCAGGAACATAACAATGGTTCCTTTCCTTTAATTTTTTGATTAGGAACACAAATTTGAAACATGATTTGAGAATTTTCTTGGGAATTTTTTCCTAAGGTAATTTGGAAGTCATATTATTTTTAGGTTTTTTTAAAACAATTAATCAAATAAGTATAATTTAGTCATGAATTTTCAAAGTTAAAGCTACTAATTTTTTAAGGGGCCATTTTAATTAGGAATAATTTTTTTTGACAATTTTCAATTTTTTTATTCCAAAATAAAGTTCAAGCCATATATTAGTGCATGCACATTGATAAACATGACAAAAAAATTATTTATAGCTATGAAAACATTTTAAATAAAGGGCCCATGAAAATGATTTGGTCATTTTTGGTTCTTAACTATTCCTTAAGGTGGTTTTTAGTGGTATCACCCAAGGATGGGTTTGCCTTGATGAAAATAGAACTTGTAGCTCAAGGTCCCCATGGAGGTATGTTAGGTAGTTCAAAAATGTTTCATATTAACAACCATGGATTGTAAACAAAGGGTTTTAAAGCATAATGAGGTAGAATTAAGGTGTCCAAAAAACCTTAATAACATTATACTATCAATCAAGCTCGAACTTGCAAGACATTCAATATTTGTGAATGCAATCCAATAATATTTCAAAACAAAACAATGAGAAGGCCGTGCATATTTAACTAAACACCTAAAAAGAAGAAAAACCTTAAAGTAAAAGTTGAATATTTGTGTGAATGATGAAGATTCAAATTGGTTATCAAGCTTTGTTATTGCCCTCAAGGATCTATCACCAAATGGTGCATTGGTGTAGGACAGCTTGTAGGACTTTTCTTCATATTTGACACCAAAGACTCAAGTAGAGCACACCAATTATGATTTAGGGTGTATCATGGTGGAGTACACCAAAAAAGTTCAAGATTCACAAGCTAATCATAGATCCTCAAATGATTATCAAATAAGGTACATGACCATCTTTTGCTTTGATCAGTGATGAGGCATGTTTCAAGTTCATCATAAATGGGTTTTGAAGGACTTGAAAGCGATGTGTAGAAGAGCTCATTGTCAAAGTCATCATCTTTAGCTTTCCAAAAAGTTGCTATGCATTTGACAATTTCACATACATTCTTGTCAATGCAATTTTTCTCTCTTTGAATAAACCGTTTGGCCCCTGAAAAATCCATAGCTAAACCCTATTTGCAACTCTGATTAGCAACAAACAAGGCTTCCTTGGCAATAATTTCTTCAAGCGACTACAATAATTTGCAAAATTTGATAGTAGAATGAAATTCCTTTGCAAAAGCTTCTCGCAACAAATGTGGTCTATTTTGATTGCCTTGCAAAAACTTTGCACAACAAATGTGATTTCGTTCCAAGGTAGATGATGAAATAGTTACAAAGGAAATTATGCTTCCCACTAAAGCTTCGACTTTCGAACTTCAAATGTCGATGTAATCACAACAAAGTCTACACAATCTCAAGATATGTGGTTAGGTGGTTGTGATTAGCATTACTTCTTACCTAATGATTTCCACCATTGTTATCCAACAATGACAAAGGGTAAAAACGGGCAAAGAAGAGCCAATGGTAACCTCTTGAATCACCACAAGTAATCCTGAAAAGATGATGTGGCAACACGGGATTGGATGAAAAGTCCTAAGACAGTGCTGAACAATGATACTTAAAAAGTGCTTTTACATTATTTTATTGTGCTAAAAAACACTAGTTATGGACTTTAAAGAAATTTCAAATTTAATTAATTATTCAACAAATGTGTGTCAAACTTGCCAAGGTACTTGGATAAATGAAACAAGACTAAATTCCCAACAAAAAAAAATTCCTCCTAAAGTTGGCACTGGAATTACAAACTTTTTATAGCAATGGAAGACAGGTAATTATGATCATCAAGAAAGGATGTGACATGTGAGATCTAGTGGTTGAACATGAACTATGTAACCAAATATTAGAAACTAACTGCTTAGGTACTATGTTGCCTTGAAACCAATTGCTTTAAGTATTGTCTTTAACTTCTTTCCTTAGAGATTAATAGTATGGGACACAACTACATCATAAAATTAAACTTTGAATATGAAATTGATCCTTAATTGCCTCAAATTTGCTTTATAATGACAAATAATGAAAACCACATTATGCTTTATAATGAAACCTAGGCTTTTAACTTCAAACTGCTCAGCAACCATATTTGAATTGTTTTAATACTTTGGGAGCCCATGTCATCCAACTAAATATTCAATTTCATCCAAAAAATTGTGGATGAGCATTGTTTCAAGGGTGAGGGGTTAGCAAGTTGATTTTAGGGAAATGGCATTCCCTAACATCTTGCATTTCCCTATTCAATATCCATGTGCAATGAAACAACCAATCTGATCAAGACCATGTAAACATCTTCCATAGAAACCCACAATCCTACCAAAGCTGCTCTTGAACTTAGTCTCAGTCCCTGTCATACTGCTTCTTCCAATTGGACCATGAGTTTTCTTATTTGTATGTATTGTTAAGGTACTTACAAGAATATCACCCGGTAAGTGTAGTGAGGTGCCAAAGGATCCTTCAATTTGTGTAACATACTCAGATGGTTCATCAATGTCAATCTGCACAAGTATGGTACAAGTTTTGATCAGAAATGTAATTAGGCATACTCAATTCAAGTATTTGACATACTTATTCAAATCATTAATAATATGAACATTGTGCACAATAGTTAAAGTTTTGTAAAACCTACTACGTGGCTATAATTTCAATTAATTAGAAAGGATATAGAATGAGATGGAGCACATGTGGATTCAACATCACATTGATAAAACAGTTAAGATAAGCATTTTAATAATGAGAGACCTCAAGTTGTAATATGCTAGTACTTCCACTATCACTTTCAACTTTGAAAAGTCATAGTGGAAATTCCAATACCTCCAATCATCACATCACTGAAAGTGACTTATTGTGGATGTTTTATGATTGGTACCTAATATTCATGGTACACAATCATGATTCAAAGCATCAAAAGAGGAAAAGGAAACTTCACCATGGTTCTGTTAAGAATCTCACATCTATATGTTTGTTGCCATAATTATGAGTGCCAAAACCAACAGAAAAGTATGTCTTGTTGATGTTGTACTCCATCTTGAAATACCAAATGTTCGTGGCTTCCTCATCATACTGCAGCCTTATTCGTTTTATGTTTGTGATTATTCCAGAACAAAATGGTGCTCCACCATTGCCTCCCCAAGGCCCTTGTACCTAGTGAATTGGTTTTGGAATTTACAAACATCTATTGGAATTAATTTGATCAGATGTAGCATAACAAACAAAACAATAAGTCCACTAACATATCATCTAAAATAATGCAGTCAAGTTTATTAAAATATTTTTGTGGGTCTGGTTCTAAAATTTGCCACTTCACATAATCCATGAATAAAGTATGAAAATCATATTTATCAATTTACAATAGCTATAATTTGGATCACTCACCTTGATTGGTCCAAGCTTCAAGTTGAAATCGAGTCCAATGTTGTTTGCAATGTTCAGACCTATCAATATCACATCAAGATCCATTAGAAATACATGGGATAACTTTAAAGACACATTATGTCTTATAAATTCTACAAACGCATGGCCATTAATTGGACATGCTAAATATGGTGCAATGGCACGTCATGTTGTTAGAGCATCTTCGCTAGGTATGATATAAGGTAGGAATATTAAAAAGCTCCACTTTAAGCCAGATTTAGCTCACCTAGATTAGCATCTTTATTTTAGGAAATTTGACTTATAAAAGTTTCTGAATGTACCTGAAAGTTTCGAATGTATATGTATTTTTAAGAACCCCTTCCCTTTGAAAAGCATAAAATAAAAAATTTAAAGCATGAATTGTCAATTTAAACAAATTACACCATTATATTCCTTGACTAGTCACCCATGTGCATTAGAAGACACAAAATGCTAATTTTATCATCTTGTTGGAGAAAAAAGAAAAAGGCAACATGATCTAGAGGCCATTTTGGGCCCCTTTCACAGTTTGAAGGGTTACATTATTTAGCTCCCCTATTATACATCCTTACAAGAGATAATGTGTTTAAAATTTTTGTTTGTGCACAAATTTAACTACCTATTCTAGAAATGTTGATGATGGGATCAATGGAACACAAGAACTATACTAACAATCTACATGAGCAATCATTAGATCATTTTTCCCATTAATAGATTTATCAAATAAAAATTTATATATTTGAACATTCAAACATGAAAATCTACAATGAACAATGATACATCTCTTCTATTTCCCAAATAGTGTTACAAATCATATTAAGAAACCAGCAAGTCAACAACACGAGACAACAAATAATTTGAAAGAGAGGTAAGGTAAAGAGAAACATTAACCCCTAAAAGACTAGGGAGCCATTTTTTGGTGTACATAGTTAACTGTATTTCTCTTCTATTCAACACTTATGGGAGATTTCTTAGGAAATGTAACCATTTAATGTGGTTTGAAATAGGAGTAGGATACAATTTCTACAAGTAGGTGTTATGCTGGTATTTACTACCGTTGTTCAAACATCATGTATAAACTGACAAATACAGTCCTTCACATGAACTTGAGGGTTCTGCAGAGGTTAGTCCTTTACTGCCGAAGGAGCCAAAAAGTGGCATCTAGATCATGTTTTTCAGTTTTTCCTCAAAGATGGCAAATTTAGCTTTCATGTCTAAGGAAGGGATTGGGGCTGGGTTTCAAGGAATCCAATTTTTGGCAATTTATACTTTAAACGCCATTTTCTGTGATTGTAAAGACAAGGGGCGGGGAGTTTCAATTTCGGAAATCCAGAAAAATCAGAATTTTAAAAATAAACATGTGCTGAACTTGAAATTTGGAGCACATTGAAAGAACTCTGTTTTAAAGGTAATGTGAATTTCTCAGAAAGAAATCTTCTTCTAAGGTATTTAATTTGTGTTTGCAATGCATTTTCAAAAGCAAATCACATTTAAAAAATCACAAACATTTCCAGAAGTATTAGAATATTGTTCCAGAAAAGTTTGAGGCGGTGTATAACCTAATCGAAAACATGTAGAAAAAGTTTCAGTCCAGATTTCATTACTATGTAGGGTTTATGGCCTACTGACTCTTCTTCGGTCAAAGACAGCATTAAAGGGTCAAGGCAAAGAAAAGGAAAGGAGGGTGAGAAGAGAGGGTCAAATGTAACCTAACCCTAATGCTTACCTCCGGAGAGTAGACCAAGTTTGATGAATCTGAGCTCCGTGCAGATTGCAGCGAAGTCCGGGCGATGAAGCGGGTTGCCATCCCAGCAGTCATTGATCAGAATGTCCAGTCTTCGGGGAATCTCATCCGGCAATTGTGGTCGATTCCCGGCCTGCACATAACCTCTGAGCTGTGTTCTCATTACACCTTGAAATGGGTCTTCTCTGGACAGAATCTCGTAGCAGATGATTCCGAAGCTATAAACGTCTAGTTTCATGGGGTGGAAGCGATCGGAGGGAGATCCCATGGCGTCGACATGGGGGGTTTCCGGAGCCATCCATAGAGTAGTGCCGACATCTGCTGTCTGACGGCCTAGCACAGTGCTGGTGTTTTTCACCTTTGCTAGACCGAGGTCAGCAACCTTGGCAACGAACAAAGTGTTGGTGGTGATGTTGACCATGCCGTCTGATCTTATCTCGGATTGAGGATCAGCAAATTGAACCAGAATATTGGGTGACTTCAGGTCACGGTGAGCTATATTCTTGCTGTGGAGGTACCTAAGTCCTTCGCTGATCTGCAACATGAGGTCGATGGCTTGGAAAATGGATAGTGGGCTAGTGCAATCCTGATGCAACAAATCATACAAACTCTTGTACATGCGTTCCATAACAATTGACAAGCGACGGTTGTCTTCTGAGCAACACACGGCATGGATGATGTTGGGATGGTCGAGTCCAGCCATAGCAGCAATTTCTTTCTTGAAAGTTCTGTTGTAACCGGTACCGTCGAAGAAGATCTTCTGGGCAAATTTCTGGCCCAGCCATTCTGTCTCTCTCACTTTAGCAAAGCTGCCGTCTCCAAGTTTTTTCCCTTTGGGAAGGTGCTCTGGTTTAACCCACAAGAATAGACGCATCAAGTCGCTGAAGTTGTTCGGATCCGCCGATACTTGCTCTTCCGCATCCAGTTTATCAAGTACCTGTTTGGCTAGACATTTCTCACCAAGATCTGCTCTACAGATCTCTCCATCACAAATATGAGAGCTCGTTAGACTCTCCCGCAAAGTCTGTCGATCCCATCCTGCTGCCGCTGACAAAATGAAAGACTCGTTCAACCTCAGGTTTCCGTCACATGTTTCCCAGTTCGGATGAAAAGCGGAGCTCTCTGGTACGAAGAGGCCACACAACAGCAACGTGTGCCACTCCAAGTCATATATGATTCTTGCAAACGTTTCTTTCAAATTGCCTCGCTTGATTTCTACTTGCAACCACTGATCCCTATCACAGTTGCATTCTTGGATGAGGACCTCAGCATCTTTCAACACCCGCTGAAGTTCCATGGCGGCTGGAATCCAAATAGGAGGATCCCACGACATCTGGAAGCTGTGTAAGTCGTGCTTGCGGAGTGTATACTCAAACTGGTCAAGTATGGGTATAATCTCGGAGGCTTTTTGTGCAAGAAATTCACATTGCCGAGCGTTGAATTGCGACTCCTTGTTTTCGGAGGAAGCGAGCTTGTCGACCACAGATTGTACTGTTCTGCGAAGATCTTCAAAACTGGTTGCCATTGCTAAATTTCAAGCCGCTAAAGGTTTAGGTACTACGTTTTGTGTTTGGACGGAATCTTTCCTCTCTGAACATTAGAACCTCCATCTACTTCAGAGCCTGTGCGAATGCACAATCTCGGGCTCAAAGCTGCTTCATGCACCTCGCTGCGTTTGCACTACGGATCATGTGAGAGCACCTCCACAGGTGCAGTGTACAACAATTTTGGATGAAAGAAAGTAAAACACATGTCAGGTTCTCTCAGCAAATTGGGTTTCGCCCAGAAAAACAAATAAATAATGTTGAGGCAGGTAAAAGAGGAGCAGCAAATCCTAACATGTACTTCTGATTCGCTAAATAGATTGTTTTGTACAGGGCCGATGTTTTTGGAGTCCCAATTGAAAAAACATTTATACCTACACTGATATTTCAGAAGTACTCTTATTGGAGTCCCAATTTCACTCTTATGACTAAAATTGAAAAAAATTTACTTAACTAAACTGACAAGGGCCACATAATGAGCACCGGTGAAGGCGCTCTGAGAGCTTCAGCTTCAAACGTCGGCATTCACAACGTCGTCATCAACAATATTTTACGAACAACGGATCAACATCAACATCCACACAGTTGAAAACCTTGAAAACGTACCTGTAGGCCGGAGCATAATCCTCAGAAAGCTCACCACAGCTTTCAAGTAGAGAACGCTTCAACTCCATTCAGAATGCCTGCGTAGTTGCAAATTATGCCCTAAAGTATGTATGCTAAGGCGTTGCAGCATAACCTTTTGTTATAGAATCTCTTAGTCTGTAGTGAGGGTGACGATGGTGAAGGAGCGAAGGTGACGCGGAATGTGAGTGCTCGAGAACTTGGCACGTGATGGGGTTGTCTAGAAATTGTTGACAGATATTTTTGCATGGGCCAGGGTTGAGTGAGCGAGCACAGATGCGTTTACTGTACATAAGCGAGGAAAGTTTTGGGCAGAACTGAATTAGTTCTGGGTTTTGGGGCTTTGGATTGTTTGGATCGCTCTGAAATTGCTAGCGCTAGCATCGCCTGTAGGCCTGGCCAACGTCAACCTATTCGTTTTTTATTTTTTATTTTTTTGGTGGAGCACAACGGCAGACCCACCTTGACAACCCGTTGGCACCGGCGTTTTTAAGGTGACTTTTTGGACTCATGCATGCCATCACCCCTGGGTACCAACTTATTCTTTTGATGACAGTCACTATGTCTGATATTTGTAACAAACCTACAAACAGATATGACCTCAGGTGACAACTTAACCAAAAAGTCACATGCTTAGTCAAATTTAGGGTGACTTTTTGGGCACATGCTTAGTCCTAATTTGGACCTATTAAAAAACGCTGGTCACATGCTTTGTCCAAGTTCAACATTTGGCGACATGTTTCTCAAAAAAAAAGTGCAATTTGAGTCATTTTTTTACAGATGTTGCCACCTCTTCAGATAAGATACTTAGGACAAGCCAGTGGCCAAGTCTTGCCCTGCATTTTGTGAATATCTCCCACTCATGACCTTTACCCAATGTAAAGTATGTGGTGAACTTTATCACAACACTAAACATGCATAGATAATGAGGCCAAAGAGAAGGAGGGTTCTTACCCACCCTCCCCCTTTGTAGGAGGGGAATTCATGGCTATAAGGTGGCCTCCAAATGCACTAGTAAATTTCTCTGAGTGCTCTGTGACCCTATTAATATTTATCACGTCCTACATAGACAATTTCCCCTCTCCCCACCCATAACATGAAAGGTTGGACAATATGGATTGAGAGATCATTTGAATGACACCACATGAGCAAATCACTGTGATTGACCAATGAAATATAATCACTTTTTCCACTAGAGTTTTAGAAGCCCTCTATTCTCTATGTATTTCAGATGTCAAACTAGGGGTTTTTTTTTAAGCTCTTGCTTTTTTATAACTCATATGGCGATTGTACAACTAACATGGTAGGTTTAATTTTGAAGTTGCAACAAAATGCTAACAATGCTGTACAGTTGAGCAGAGGCTACCTACAACATGATAACATACATTCATTCAAAACTGGTCAAACCACACAAGTTACATAGGCCTGTGCTGTACCTTACATTGTACATAGTGTATTTGCATTAAGTAGTTGTGGTGGGTGCATTTAGAGTTCAGTTTTTTTTCTTTTTTGCAATGAGCCTCTTTTGTTGGCCCTCACCACAAAAGTTTTCAAACTTTTGACATTTTCAAAATACAAGTTTGGACCCCACTTAATAGCATTGTAGAAAATTTTCCCTTCGGCTTGCCTTTGGAGAGCTTTGGGTTACAAGTATACAAGTTTGAGCAAAGGATATGGGATAAAACGTGATGCTATGCCGAACATCTTAGGGAACCTTATGGGAACCTATTAAGAAAACATTGAAAACATGTTGAAAATCATTGGAGACTTGGTGAGAACTTGTTGGTAGTCCTATGGAACATGTTAGAAAGAGGAAAATGACAGATTTGAAATCCTCCCATGGACCTCTCTTTCCCCAAATTGGTGAATGCTACCTCATTTCATGGTTGTGCAGAACTTCTGTTCGGAAGTGCGTTCCTACTATTTTTAATCTAGGGTGATGGTAGGGCATGAATTGTGTGGACTTTGTGTTGACAACCCCCTCCCCCCCAAAAGAAAAGTGGAAAATCTCATTTACACCCCTTGCTCCCTGTTCCCTTCTCATTTTTAAAAGAAAATAGTTTGAGATTTAAATAGTAGTGGAAGGGAGATGATGTTGGACCATTAGGCTAAGTGTTTCTTCCTGTAATTTTCAAGAGTTCAACAAGAGGGTTTTGCAATGTCATTAATGCTGATTGTTTATTTGATATTTTCTCAAAACTTTCCTCAGGGTTCTCGCAGTGTGCATGGTATAGTAAATTGGGATTAATATTAATCAGTTGGTGGGACTCCCAAAGTTCAATTCATTTGTTTTTCTTTTGGTTGATGGATCTCTTTGATTGGACATCACCCAAGAAAAAACAAGGGATCAAACTTTGGGCACTCCCAGAATATATCTTTTGTAGGCCTTTACTTTGGGCTACCTATATAGGTTACAAGAGGTATTCAACCTAAGGAAATATTGGCCACGAATGATGATACTAGTTTCAAGTTTAGTACATACCTGCTTTGCAGCAATATTAATGTCAGCTTTACTGGGCAAAAATAAAATTTGGACCAAAGACGAGGACTAGGCTGGTATGTCCAAAAGTGGATCCCAGACCAACACTGGTTGGAACATCATTTTTAGAAACGCAACAACTTTCTTTATTCATTGTTTCCAAGTGAAGTGCCATGCAACCCAAAATTAATATCTAGAAACAAAAATCATTCTTACTTCAATAAATTTTGCTCTGTAGCTTCAAAAATTGCGAAATGACATTACCTCACCTAGGGCTTTTTGGTGGTATCAAAGGCTCTTAACATAGGTATTAGCCTAGCCCAAGCAAAAGATTACCAGCCACCTACCTTTAGACCCACCTCTATTTTGAGGAGTGCCCAATAATTCCAAAAAAATTGTGACGGCTGGACAAAACTAAACTTTGGATGCACCACCCCCCGCCTCCCCTGAATTGTTTAGTATACTGACACACAGGTACCTTGGTTTACTATTATCTCTCCAGAGTAAAAAAATGTAATTATTATTGAGTTTTCACAAATAATCATAAACAAGGTAAGATTTTCAAAATATAAAATTTATAAAAAGAACCCAATATTAATGGGACATGCCAATGAAAGATAACTAAAATGAAACCCCACTTGCTGGAAATAGGCACCTAATTAATGGGTAGAAGTTGGTGGCTACATAACCAAAGCAAGTGCTCAAGGCTCAAAACTCAAATTCGACCTCATTTACAAAAAAAAGCACCTTATTAATAGGTAGAAATGATTTGTGAGTACCCATCCAAGGCCTTTAGTGAAAGGCAACTAAAATTCAACCCTTTTTAGTAGAATCTAACAACTATGAAAATGCATTTAACATTAGTTAGAATAAGAAATCCTAAAAAAATAACCATTTACACTCATGCATGATTTTCTAATCTATACAGAGTACCAAAACATAATATTAAGATAACATTTAAAATGAAATAATTCATAACCAAGTAACTTTAAACCAAGGCCCACTGTACCATTAACAACAGGTACTACTAACACTCTGAGCTTCTATTATGCCTTCATTGAATGAGTCTTTGGATCATATACAGAAGAAACAAGTTGGCAACTGGCCTGGATTCTCTCCATGTTGCTGTAGTGGTGGGCCAAGTTGCCAATCAGAAAGTTTCGAAATCCTGAATTTGGGGCCTTTCCTTGCCCAAGCTGCACGACAAATATCTCACATGGTACACCACCACCACGGGTCAATTACACATGCTCCGGACAGAGCTCGTTAGGGGGTGTTTAGCCCCCTGCGTCAATTACCTTTGAAAGTTTCAATGCCACTTGGCTAGTGGCATGCTCATTATATTTTCCCATGATTCGTGGACTTAGATACTTGGCAAAAGCTTTCTTTCCATTGCTGTCTCCTACAAAAATTGTGGTATCTGCTCAGAAGTCGGTTGGCACAGGATTTTTATGATCCATGTTGAGGAAGGGAATAGTTTAAAGAGGATAATGTTGGGGAAAGCGATGGGATAAAGTGAAGTGCTTTTGGGAACATGTTGGAAAACACATCACTAATTTTGGAAACATGTTGGGGAACCCATTTGGAACTTCATAGGAACACAATGGAAACTTGGTGGGAATAGGAGAAAACCCAAGAAATCCAACATCCCCCAACCCTCTCCAATAGGAAAAAAAGAGAGGCCCTTGGGTGCATATTGCATCATCTCATTGGTTGAACATAATTACCATTCCTAAGTGTGTTTGTGACTATGTTTTTTTGTTGGCTACATATAGCCAAACATATATATTACACATAGTAAAGGATGTCGTGAAGCATCATTTCATCCATCTGTCCCATCATCCATCCATCCATTCGTCCGGTCATTCATCCGTCTCATCATGGTTTGTTTATTTCGATGGGACGAAAAAAGAGTGAAATACAAACACGGCACGGCGGAGAAAGCAAAGCCTTGCAATCATAAGCAAAGAAGCTCTACAATACATGGCACCATTGTTGTTGACAGCAACCATGAGAAAGAAGACATGTGAAAGTATTCCTCGACATGGCACCATTGTTGTTGACAGCAACCATGAGAAAGAAGACATGTGAAAGTATTCTTCGACATGGCACCATTGTTGTTAAGAGCAACCATGAGAAAGAAGACATGTGAAAGTATTCCTCGACATGGCACCATTATTGTTGACAGCAACCATGAGAAAGAAAACATGTGAAAGTATTCATTTGTGGCAAAATGTATGGTCTGGCACAAAACTCTGAAATGGTATCATGAATGAGGATGAACATCAAAGCTCTGTGAATCTTTTAAATGCCCAAATGTAACACAAGCTCATCTTTTGCTTGTGGAACTAGAGGAGTTGTTGAAACTTCCAATAGTAAAGGCATCCTCACTATGAGAACTTCTGGAGGTGTTTCATCATCTTTCGGAAGTCCAAGCAACCCTTTTTCTTGCAATTTTGAAAACTCAAGGAATAAAAGCTGCCAGAAAGTAATGACCAAGTGTTGTTCGTCCTTCAATGATGCTAAATCTTCTGGGTTTAACCTACTGATCTCTTTCTTGAATATGGTCATTGAGAACAGTGCTTACTGCATCATTGGTGTCCTTTAGAGTAGGGAAATTTCCACCATCTCCTTGGGTCGGAACAATCTTTAGGATCTTTAGGAGATTGCAAAGGGCAGTTTATTGACCATTAGCATCAAGATTGCTTGCAAAAGCTGATCAATGAGCGGTGGATATCAACCTTCCTGTGTCTAATTGAACCTGCAAATTGGAACATTAATCTATTTTCCTATAGTCACTCCACATAAGAAACCAACAACTAGAAGCTTAGCAAAATGATGAGCAAACTAACTCTTTGGAAAATCCTATTTCACATATTAATGTTCCAGTAGAATTTAATCAAGACATGTTAGAATCTGCACGTGAACGTCACAATCGCCTACCAAAAAAATGGCATGCTAAATAACATACAGAGTTAGCCAGGCCATTTGAAACGCCATAAGAACAAAGTAATCGTTTGTGTTGAAAACGGCAAATTGCATAATAAGCAACAACACGTGCACAACCTTCTTTTGGCAATGACACATTGCAATTGTTTGGAAACGAAAATGCATCAACCCTGGGATGATGGGATTGTGGAGAAATGGACACAATCTGTGGATTCTACAACGCGAAAATGTGGATCAAAGAACGATTATCAAAATCAAGCAATATGAACCCACAATTTTCTCTATCTTACGAAAATGGTAAAGTTTTGTTATCAAATGTTCCTGCAACACCACAAAAATTGGAAGTTCTTTTAACAAACAAAGAAAAAAATGCCATCAAATTTCAAGATTAAATTCGCATGTACATTTTGGTGTTGGCATTCACTTCGCTTGGTGCCAAAGTTGATGAGTTGGTAACAAGAAGCACTGGACCATACTCCTTTCGCATTTAAGGTGAGCTTTATCACAAAATTGAATCCCTGTGTCCTGCTGAAGGATAGCGTCCACAATTTGCATAGTTGTACATTCATGATACGGAAAGCGAACATCAAAACCGCCATGCCATTATGCCATCGCTTGATCCAACGACGTTGGATCGGTTGTTGACCATGATGTACAATATTTAACCCTATGTCAAAGTGTTCAAAATGGCAAGGGATATGATGGCAATAAAAGGTGCTCCCACGATTCTGAAATTGCGTCTCATTGCTTCTCGAACAAAGGATGCCCGTCGATACAATTTGCTAACAACCGATGAAGTCACGCCGGTAGGAAATGGTTCTGAAGCTGTAAACAGGTGTGACATCGTCATTGCTTAGCAAGTTAGCCCGTTTCAATGCATTTCCAAACTACATGTGGGATACATGGTTCTACATTATCCATTATTATTTCCTTACAATGAAGATGGATGGCATTTGAATATTCTGCTTAATGGTGTTATTACTGATGCAAATTTGGATGAAGACCATGCGGAAGAATCGGAACATCAAAGAAAGCATCGCAATGTGATAATGGCCAAATTTTACGGTTATCGATTTCAACATTGAGACATTGATGGCATTGCGTTGTTTCGGGGTGACTAATTGAGGCATCAATACATTGTGGATGCTTATGCGGCTATCGAACAAAATCGCTTGAAGTATTTGCACCTGAATAAAAAAAAACTTTGGGTAAATCTTTATCAAGGCCTTCAGGATGCCATTACTATAGGTGATGATAGCACTACTACCATCAGGCAGAAGATCATTCTGCCATCTTCTTTCATAGTAGGTCCACATCACATGGTTCAGAATTATCAAGATGCCATGGCAATTTATAAATGGGCCTGCTGCCCGAATGCATTTATTACATTCACTTACAATCCGTAATGGCTTGAGATCAAGAGAGCGTTGTTGCTTGGACAACAACCTCAAAATCGACTGGACTTGGTAACCCAAATGTTCAAAATCAAGCTGAAGGAGTTGATCAATGACATTCATAAGAAGCATATTTTGGGACACACGATTGCGAGAATCTATGTCATTGAATTTCAAAAACATGGGTTGTTACATGCACACATTTTCATCTTCTTTGTCGAAGACTTCAAGCCACACATGGTCGAAGATGTAGACCACATGATCAATGCTAAACTTCTGAATCCAGAGACAAATAAGTTGGCCCACGAAACGGTTGTTAAATGCATGATGCATGGTGCATGTGGAGCTATGTTTCCAAATGCCACATGCATGGAAGAAAGCAAATGCAAAAAACAATATCCATGCAAGTTCCAATCTGAAATAATGACGGATGTAAACAAATATCTTATTTATCGACGCAAAGATTACGAGGTGCACACTTTTGGTTCATGGCATTGAATTGGATAATCGTTGGGTGGTACCACATAATGTCTATTTGTTGACTAAATACGATGCGCACATCAAGGTTGAGGTTTGCAACAACATTCGTGTAGTCAAGTATATGTTCAAGTACGTTTATAAAAGACATGATCGTGCAACTATTGAGATCTCACGCCAGAGCAACAATGCCATTGACAGAATATGGTTGAAACTGATGAAATTTTAAAAATTTGACTATCGCTATGTATCTACATTGGAAGCAGCATGGCACATCTTCAAGTTTAATATGCATGAACAGTTTCCTGCCGTTAAGCATCTGCAATACCATTTGCCCAATCAACAAATGGTGTTATTCAATGATGACAATGGTGTGTAGGAAGTGGCAACACGGTCAGTCATTTCCAGAACGATGTTGGCAGAATGGTTCAAAATAAACCAAAAATCAAAAGCTGCATGAAGCCTTACATTCAATCAATTGCCTTAGTAATGGGTGTGGAATCGGAAATTGAAGCAATGGACAATGCGCAAGAAAGGCTTTGCTATTGGTCGCATGTATTATGCACACCCAACATCGGATGAACGTTATTATTTGCGAATGTTATTGAACTATGTCAAAGGTGCCACATCCTACGAGCATTTGCGGATAGTGGATGGCATAGAGCATGACACATTCAAAGATGCATGCATTGCAATGGGTTTGCTTGCAAACGATAATGAATGGCATCAAGTTTTGGAAGAAGCCGGTCTTTGGGCCTCCGGATAACAATTGCTTATTGAACATGCTTATTGATGACATTGAAGCAATGACACGCCGCGAGCGTGATGATCCAACTGTTACACTTTCTGAGGATGCACTATAGGATCATGCATTGTATGAGATCGATTAGGTTCTCATCCACAACGCACACCGCTTGGAAGATTTTCCAATGCTTCCCAAGTCTAATTACATCCTTTCTATTCATGGAGGAAACCGATTGGTCCAAGAAGAGTTGGCTTATGATTAGCATTCATTGATCACAGATGTAGACAATTCAAAAGATAGGTTCAATGATTATCAATGCAGTGCATACGAAACTATTTTGAATGTCGTGACAAACAAAGAGGGCAAACTGTTTTTTATGTATGGCAGTGGTGGAATTAGCAAAACATTTGTTTGGACAACGCTTCTATCCCGTCTACAAGGGCAAGGCAAAATCATGCTTGTAGTTGCCTCATCAGGAATTGCATCTTTGCTACTTTTGGGCAGCAAAACCACCCATTCAAGATTCAAGATTCCAATTGATTTGCACGATGAGTCAACTTGCAACATCACACAACAGATGAAAGTGGTTAAGTTGGTGCATAAAGTTGATCTAATCATTTGGGATGACGCACTGATGATGCATCACCGAGCTTTTGAAGTTGTTGATCGGACCCTGTGTGATTTTATGCAATTAGATGATGCACTGGCAACTGAGAAGATTTTCGGTGGGAAAACCGTGGTCCTTGGTGGGGATTTTCATCAGATCTTGCTTGTTATTCCCAAGGGAGGATGAGAAGACATTGTCAGTGCTTCATTGCTTTGATCGCATCTTTGGCAGCATGTTATGATTCTTTGTTTTCATATCAACATGCGAGTCATGGCAGCCAATTCTGAAGAGCAATGACAGTTTGCCAAATGGGTGTTGAATGTTGGAGATGGCAGTCTTTTTGCCATTGCAGAAGAAGGTGTCGATCTAAATTGGATCAAGATTCCATCCCATATGAAGCTGTCAACAGAAGATTATAGCTTAAGAGGATTAATCCGAACCATCTATCCGAATCACCAATCCCATTCTGGAGATGCCATGTATTTTATGCAATGCAGCATTCTGGCCCCCAAAAATATTGACATTGATGAAATCAACAATGCAATTCTAGAATCGCTATCTGGAGAATTGCACACGTACCTGAGCTGTCGCAACCCTAACTTTGGGCTTGCGACCAAGGCAAAGGGAATTGCAAGGGTGCGGGCCAAAAGGAAGCCCGGGAGTTAAGCCAAAGGGAAGCCCGGGAATTAAGCCAAAGGGAAGCCCGGGAATTAAGCCAAAGGGAAGCCCGGGAGTTAAGCCAAGAGGATGCCCGGGCGTCAAGGCAAAGGCATTGCAAGAGTTAAGGCAAGAGAAAGCCTGGGAGTCACATCACATACTCCCGAGAGTGTGAGAAAGTGTTAGAAAGTGTGAGGGAGTGAACCTTCACACTCCCAAGGCAACTCCCACTTTGGGAGATGGAGTCCCGATGGAGTCCCGAAACTTCA
>Ga0116227_10003565_pt1 | contig 34455 bp, 25 predicted proteins | sample S1TSphgellanicum_FD_89693 | JGI IMG/M metagenome (GOLD analysis project Ga0116227, IMG submission 89693) | Host-associated microbial communities from peat moss isolated from Minnesota, USA - S1T2_Fb - Sphagnum magellanicum MG | ecosystem: Host-associated > Plants > Peat moss > Unclassified...
GGTGGTTGGTTAGTTAAAAAATAATATAAAAAAAAAAACCAAATAAAAAAAAAACCAAAAAAAAAATATAAAATAACCATTTAAAAAATTTTTTTAAAAAAAATTTGCCAAAAAAAAAAAAAAAAAAACTATGAAAATGCTTGAGGCCTAAAAAAGTGCACATGTTAGCAACACCCTCCTAGAGTGCTAGTAGTAGGAAATGATTATTTCTTAACAATAAATGACTACTTTTCATTGACCTAGGTGGTGAGAGTTAAATAATCTATCATTTTGTACAACCATCTTTTCATGTTCATGGGTGGGGATGGGGGAGAAACTAAATAGTGCACACTAGATGGGTTAAATACAATAGAGGGTTACCATTTCACATGTGTTAATAATAGCAACTCCATGAAGGCTCAATATGTGACCATGTATTGAAAATCTTGGATGAGGAGTAGTAATCATATTTAGTGAGCTCACTAAATGATTATTGGGCCCTTGCAAAATAACCCATGAATGGTCATATTTGGATGTGTAAAATATTTTTGTAGGGTCCATATTGAATCAAACTTTGCAAAATCCTACCCCCATATTACCTACCTATCCTATGAAAAAATAATTCAAACCATACCTTGTGAAGAGTCCTATTTGGATTAAAGAAATGCTCTAACAACCTATTTAGTTGAGGTTGTTAATAGGTAATAGAATAACTGAGGTAACCACCATGATTAACTAGGGAATTGGAAACCAACATAGAATTGCTTCTTAACCACTTAAAATGTCCATCTTTCATGGTGCATTGGTGGGTGTAGGTTCATGGAAAGCAAAGGGTTTTGGAACAAAATCCTTGTAAGCAAAAACTTGTTACAACCCCACCCAAAAGCCACCCATTGTTTAGAAAGGTGAGAATATAGGAATTGCCTACAAAACCCTTAACCTTTATTTTCTTACCTTTATGAACAATGGGTGCCTTCTGGGAAGACAAAATGTTTTGATTGAAGGGTTGCGGAAGAAGTTGATAAAAGGTTCAAAAAATAATTGATAAAACTTGATGAATAGTTAGAGAGGCATAATAAATTGGCAAAGAGACCAATTGATGATATGAGTGAATAGAAACAAAATAGTATTTGAAAAAATCATGACAAATGATTCAAACTCCTCTTCCTTTGCCAAGAAGTGAAGGGTGTTTGATAGATTGAGTTTTTTTTGCCGTCCAACCCTTGAGCAACTTTTTTTTGCTTTTTTTTTTGCTACATCATCATGCATGACTATTTTATTTTAAGTTTGATCCATCATATTTATGTTTGTACTAATTGTGACTATAATGTTTATGTGTAGATTGGTTGTTACAATGTTAATTCTTAATATGAAGGGGACATTAAAAAAAAAAAAGTCTTGCAATTTGAATGGGTTAGTGTATAGGTATGTGTGTAAAAAATGACATATGACATGCTTTGAGTTTGAGCACATAAGAAAGCACCAACATGGGTTTCATTGGGAAAAAATCATGATGCAAAGTGCTCAAAGATGTGATTAAGAGATTAAAAAAAACTTGTCAATTACTAGCTTGATCAAGTTGATTATCTAGATGTTTGTAATATTTTCTATGTATATTGAATCTTTTGTTATAATGCTTTTGAAAGTGACTTTGAAAATTTTCAGTTCACACTGTTGCATGTTAGATATACACGTCTAAATGTAGTGCATGGTGTAGGTCTATCCAACACCCATCACTTCCAAGGTACTTCATGTATTAACTTTTTATGATTTTTTGGCTAGTCCTTTAAGAATGAAACACTAGTTTGGAAGGCCATCAAGAAAGGTTCAAGCAAAGCATTGTTAAAAATGTTGAGATTTCACATATTGAACACATTTTTGCAATTTGCAATTTCTTAATTATGAATCATGACAAGCATTTTTGTTGTGATTATTATCTATGTGCTTAGGTTAGTTTGTGGTTTGATCCTACTTCAATGTTTTGTGGAAAGCTTCATGATGTTTCATATTGTGGTCCACAAAGGAATGAAAATAATATGAGCTTGAGGATTTGTCTAAAACATTACACAAACACATGGCTTTTTAGAAGGCTTGACTTGGTTACAATGTCCACATTGACTAGAAACAAAGCTCATTTTTATTAAAGTCTTGGGGCATGAAAAACACATGTTAATTTTTATTAATACATTTGATTAAGGGGAATTTTTTTTATTAGTGTCAATTCGCACATCAAGTAAAAAAAGACAAGCCAAAAAAAAAAATTTGTAAAGATGGTCAGAGTTTAGTCAAATTGACCATATTGATTTGATATTAGTTAAGCATAAGCCAAAGCTATATAACTAACTAAACTTACGTTCTTACCTAGCATAAATTAGTTAGGTAGGTAGGCCTTTAATGTAGACTCATGCTACTTATTTAACATAATTAGTTAGTGTACTAGCAAGACCTAGGTACCTACTTAACATAAGCTAGGCTAGGTCGTGCCTATAGCGAATTGCCACTAGGGTATGTTATTAGTTCATGTGTAGTGATTATTTAACCACATGTGTCTATCATGAAAACATTTGGATTGTGCTAGACTATATGATGTCATATGTTATACTACTTTCTTATTTTACCTATGTTAGATTTATTAACCTTCCCTACTTACATTATGCCAAAAGGTAACATCTACAACTCCATCCATGACTACAAAATTTAGTCATATATGCCCTAGCAACGATATGACTATGTAATTGATTTAGATTTGTTATTTATGTCATCTAATCATTGCCATGACTATATAGTTGTTTATGCCATTCCATATCATTTTCATGATTCTAGTTATAAATGAATTGTCATGATCTTAAGATCATGCAATTATGATCGTCAAATTTTAAAATATTAAATTGAACAATATTCATGGAAGATGCATCCAATAGCTGAAATTTAATCTAAAATATATATATTCAAATTTTCTTAATTAATCTATTGTTTCCAATGGCAACCTACCACTTATGAATTGCCATGTGGTAATTTATTCCAAATTAAAAAAGTATTGACCACTATTGGGTTGTTGCATGGTAACATAGTGATAGGATATGAACATTTTTGGCTCAATCTTGTGATGCCACATGACAACCAAGGCTTAAGGAACCTCACCTAGGCCACCTAAAGTAGGCTATGTAAGTTACATAAGCAAGGAACCTAGGTAATCTTAAGTTGCAAGTGTGAAGATCTGAACCCCTCAACTCCACTTTGAAAGTGTAAGTCTTTAACCATTGCACCATAACTTTTTATTTATGTCACACAAAAAAAACATAGATGAATATGTTATAATGTTTTCACATATCACTCCCTATTAATAACCCCTCAAACGTGGAAATGCTGCAACTTTGTTTACACTAATTGGGTTCCAACAAGAAAATCACTTACACAACATAACTAATCACGATAAAATTATAAACACTAAAATATTTTAGCGTAGGTGAACCTAAACCAACCATCAAGTTTAATTTAAGTTAACTTAAGCTAACCACTAATTTAGGCCTCTTTAAACTATTGTAGGTTAATGTAAAGACATTAATATTAAACTAAATAAACCTAAGCTAAACCTACAAGTGAAACTTCAATTAATCATAAATATGAAACTTTGAAGTTAAATTTAAGCTAAATTTACATGTTCAACTTAAAGGTTAAACCTATAAATTAAACTTAAAGGTTAAACTTGGAGGATACACTTAAATTAAACAAAAAAATGTAAGAATAAATCTAAAGGGTAAATTTAGGTTGAACCTAAACAATAAACCTAAATGCTAAATTTAGCAAAACGTGACTAACTTAGGCCAAACCTAGCTAAATATGACCAACCTAGGCTAAATTTAAAGGTTAAATTTAGAAATTAAATTGAGTTTAAACCTAAGCTAAATTTTTAAATTAAATTTAAGTTAAACATAGGTTAAATTTATATTAAAATTTAAAGGTTAAACTTAAGCTAAACCTAAAAGCTAAAATTAGGCTAAATTTGAAGGTTAAACTTAAATTGAATGTAAATTAATCAAGGCAAAAATTAAGCAAAACATAATGTGAATGTATTTAAATATTGGTTTGAAAAAAAAAAAAAACTCAATGGCATGATGTTGCATTAAGTTTATTTTTGTGATTCATGTGTGGAATCACACAATATTTAAAATCATTCACAATTGCGTGATGATCATAAGTTATTATGAATATTTAATTAATTTATGGGGTTTCTTTTGAAAAAAATAAAATTATTTTTTAACAATAATTATGAAAATGTTGTTCATCAATGCATGCACTTAATCAATAATTTTTTTTCATATAAAATTTTTATAGGTTTTTGATATGTCTATTACATTTCGTTATTTGGTCAAACATGCTTTTGAAGTCAACCATGTGCCTTAATCATGTAGTTGTGAATTTCATGACATGACTTAAAACATAACTAAAATTAGTCATAATAATAAAAATGTCAAAAACATGGATGCCACATTTTGGCATAGTGTTATATTTATTTACCCAAAAACCCTTTCCTTCCTTACTTTACCTCCCTTAACAACCTACCTATCCTACGCACCTATAACCTAATTACCTAACCCACCTTACCTGCCTACCTTGTTTTGTTCAATCATCCAATGAGTGAAGTTTGAATTGGGAGAATCATAAGTTGGTTGAATTAAAAGAATCACAAGTTAACATGTTTAAATTTGCCAATGATTCATGTATTTCAAAAATATTTTAAGAAATTCAATTGGATATTTATAAATATATATTTATTTTATTGAATAAAATGTTAAATAAAATTCAACATTATGCTTTTATTTGCTTCATTTGAACAAGATTTGAAATTCTTAAAAATGTGTTCATTTTAGGATTTTTTAACAATTTCATAATTAAAAAGGTTTAAAAAAATTGCACAATTTTTATTAACAAAAGGTCATGTAGTTTGATGGCAAAAAACATTGGCATGCCTCCATGAAGTCTTGAGTTCAAACTTGGGCACCATATATATGCTTATATGGTCTTAAACATAACCTTGGGTACCTAGGTTTAGGTAGGTGTTTATCTACCTATTTTTTATAACATAATGATGACACATGGCCTAAATTAAATTACAAATCACGATGATGTAAGTCACTAGTGATCAAATTAACACTTGGTCATTTTGATTACTCAAAACATCCCATGACCCCATTGGAAAAAAAACACTAATCAAAACGGACTAATACAAATTGATTTGTCTAAAATAACATTTTGTTCAAGTTGGATAAAGGGTTGAGGGGGTTTTTTTAATTAATTTTTTTAGTTGAAAATACCACATTTTCTTGTAGTCAAATAGATTGTAAAAATGAAGGGGGAGTAACTTCCTTGGTAGAAAGCAAGAATGTTTCAAACTTCACAAGTGGCATTTTTACATAAATTGCATAGAGGAACTAAGGCTTTGTTACATTGCACACTACCATTGCACAAATAAAGTAATGCTCTAAATGTCACCAATGTCATTTTTCCATAAATTGCACCAAGGAACAATGACTTTGCTACATTGTGCACTACCATTGCACAAATTACGTATGCTTTAAACATCACTAATGGCATTTTTACATAAATTCCACAAAGGAACTGTAGTTTTGCTACGTTGTGCATTACCAATGGCAATGTTGTTGTAATTATGAGTAAAATTGGTTTTGACATTGCTAAGAATGTTGTTTCAAATGTATAATATAATGATTTCTTTAAGATTGATTTAAACCCTAAACCTTAGTATTGCATTTTGCACCCTTGACATGTCGACCCTTCAAATTTTTTGTCACCATACCCATTAGGGTACACAAGCTTATCTACATTTTGTAATTGCATATCCTGGACCTTAAACCTTCAAATCATCACACATTGTTTTGAACTTTTAAGTTTGGATTGGATCTCTCATTTGAATCCTCACAACTATAATTGTCTTGAATCAAAGTTTGGTTGCATTTCTCATTTGAATCCCCAAACAATTGTCTTCAATCAAGTTTGGATTGCATCTCCCATTTCTATCCTCAAAACAGTTGTCTTGAATCAAAGCTCAGACTTCATCTCTCATTTCAATCCTCAAACAAATGTCTTTGAATCAAGCTCAGATTGCAGCTCCCCATTTCAATTTCTCCAAATTGCCTTGGATCAAGCTCGGATTGCATCTCCCATTTCTATCCTCAAAGCAATTGTCTTGAATCAAGCTCAGATGTCATTTGTCATTTCAATCCTTATAACACTTGTCTTGAATCAAGCTCAGATTTCATCTCTCACTTCAATCCTCAAAACAAATGGCTTGAATCAGAGCAAGACCATCCTGGGTCAACAAGATGCTCGGATGTATACAAGTAGTAGAGTTATCGAAGGGGGTTGGTCAGGAATCCGTGGCTATTGCTCAAAAGGGTTTTGGCCGCTTGAGGGTTTCACAAGCTTTTCTGCAATCTCGCCTTTGGGGTTGGAAGAAGTGCGTCGATGGAAACTCGCATTCCGGGGATAGGGTTTAGAAATTTGTCAACACCTTCTTCCGCTCATCATAGCGAAAAACCACCGAAGAATTTCTCCTCAATCTTTGTACAGATTTCGCCTCAAATCTTAGTTGCAATTCTTCTCAGGTTCATGCTTTGATAATGTTTCTTCCCAAACCCTAGATCCGAAAACCCAAACTGAAACACGAAGTTTTCATACAAAAGATTTAGCTTTGAGTCTGATTCCCTGCAGTTCGATGAAGAAGGAAAAGGGAGAGATTTACGAACTCTATTCTCCGATCTTAAGCCCAGATTTGCATGAGAGAGAAGGAGAGAATCAGAGCTTCCCAACAAACCCTAAAAGCGACACTACTGAGACTCTCTGAGAAGAGAAGAGAAGAGAAGAGAAGAGAAAGGGAAACAAAAAGCTTTGATAGAGAATGAGGTTATCAGAATTACAAGAAGTAGCAAGCTTGGTAGGCATAGCAACGTGTGTGAAATTGTTGCTGGTTCCTACGTACCACAGCACAGATTTTGAGGTGCATCGAAACTGGCTGGCGATAACACACTCTCTTCCTCTCAAGAACTGGTACAGCGATGAATCCAGTGAATGGACACTGGATTACCCTCCTTTCTTTGCATACTTTGAGTTCTTTCTTTCAATTTTTGCAAGCTTGCTCGACCCACAGATCACGCATCTTCAAAACGGTCAAGGGTATGCCAGCAATACTGTGATTCTCTTCCAGAGAGTTTCAGTGATGGTAGCAGATGTGTTTCTGTATTGGGGTGTATGCAAAATCTCCCGGCATTTATCAGCTGCAAAAAAGAAGATTCTTCTTCTGGCTGTTATTTTCTCCCCGGGGTTGTTTATAGTGGATCACATCCACTTCCAATATAATGGCTTCTTACTCGGCATGCTTCTGCTATCTCTGGCAGCATTACAAGATGGTCATGATCTCCTTGGAGGTTTTTGGTTTGCAGTTCTTGTTTGTTTCAAGCATTTATTTGCAGTCGCTGGACCTATCTACTTTGTCTATCTGCTCAGACATTATTGCAGAGGCCCTCAAAAGGTTTTACGTTTTTTCAAGCTTGCGGGATCAGTGGTTGGTGTTTTGGTTGTTGCATTTGGCCCATTTGCCTACTACAATCAGGTACTTCCTGGTGCCCGCTTTCTCAGGTGTTTGTGGGGGTTTTTCTTTGTAGTCTGGGATCTGTGGTGTTTTTATCTGTTAAAGGGCACATGTTTCTTCATTTTGTTCACTCTTTTTTCACCTTCAAAGGAATTAGAGAAATTGCAGAATGTGTCAAATGCATGCAGAGGCAATGGGTAGGGAGCACTCAATATATCACTCTTAGATTCATACTTGTCTTTACTGACCAGCATCTAGTTATGTCAGAAGGTATTGCTATATGTACCCTGTAGAATGGTTCCAAGAGACTATCATTACTTTCTGAATTGGATGTCTCTTATGTTATTGCACATTTTGGTGTTTTTTTACCATTGCCAGATCCCGCAAGTGATAAAAAGACTGTTTCCATTTGGGCGGGGGCTTTGCCATGCATATTGGGCTCCAAATATCTGGGCGCTTTACAACATTGTGGACAAAGCTGCTGCAATTGTGCTACGGAAGATTGGAGTTCATGTAAATGTTCCAGAGGCAGCATTGACAGGAGGTCTTGTTGGAGATTTCTCACCAAACGCTCTGCTTCCTCAGGTTCAAATTCTTTTGGCATGTCTAGAAACTACTCTCTCAACCACATCATAAGGAGAAAACAAGGATCTGATGTCATGTTGCGCTGCAGATCAGTGTCTTAACAATTCATCACCCTTGGTACTTCAATGCCTATAGATTCTTCTTATGGTGCATTGCCTTTTGAACCAACTAAGGGCATCAGATGGCTTGAAGCACTCACTACATCATCACCACTCTAATTGTGATGTTATAATGGTCTTAAGTTAGGGTTCCTATAACTGTTGAGTTCATAATCTCACAACTGCTCTAAATCTAGGGTTCCTACAGTGCAGCCATTTAAATCCATGTGTCTAGAACTATGAAGGTGTTATACTTCCACACTTAACACTTTCCATGAACACACTTAACACTTTCTCACCTAATTCCTAAGATTTTTCTAGTCTCACTCACTTTTGTTGATGAAATGTGTTGCTTTGATCTGTGTAATGACAAATGACCTGGCAGATTAACAGTCCAGAACATTAACTCCATCACCAGTGTCCTTCAGATAACACCAAAAATTTCAGCATTGCTAGTGGTAGGCACTATGCTGCCCTGCCTAGTTCAGGCGTGGAGGCATCCAAGGAAAACAGATGTGGCCCGATGGGTGGTGTATGCATATGCATGTGGCTTTATGTTTGGTTGGCATGTTCATGAAAAGGCATCACTGCATATGGTTATTCCTTTCAGCATCCTCGCAGTTCAGAGTTTACAGGATGCAGGTGATTTCATCTTTATTGTAACAGGTAAATCTTTTTCCTTAGAGATTATATTCTTGTCTTGCAGTCTGGATACTGTCTTTTTGTACATCCTGATCTTTGTTGTTCTTTCATAAACTCCTGCCTTTGTTTGAAGAGTTATTCCAAACAATAGTGCTAAATTTGACTCTGCAATAGTAGCTGTCTGCATAATTCTGAACTGGTAAGAAAGGGGGCTATGACCAAATTAGAGCTATGTCATGGATTGATTTAGGTGCCATGCATTTCTGGTTCATAACTAATGGTATTTTTGCTCTGCTAGATTTGCTCCTGTACATGATACGTCTAAATGTATGTAGACTGATGTTGAGATGTTGGGTGCAGTTGCAACATATTCACTATTTCCCCTTCTTTTTGAGGCTAAAGAATACCCAATTAAAGTGTTGCTTCTTGTCCTATATATATTGGTGATGTGGGTGAGCTTTGCCCACAACATGATGGAAAGAGGGGAACCGAATTCCAATAAAGCATCCGTACCTATTTCCGACTCATTTGTTCATCAGCCTTGTAATCTAGAGAAGCTTGATGAGGGCAAGAATGTTGAGAAACAACCAAAAGAAGAAGGAATGCAGCTGTTAAGCATATTTGAAAAAGTGTACTTAGCAGGTCTTGTCCTAGTTGAAGTTTATGGTCAAGTGTTGCACCCGTTTTTTCTTAGAGATCATCTCCCATTTTTGCCATTGATGCTTATATCAGGCTACTGTTCTATTGGGATGCTCTATTTTTGGGCTGGTCAATTGTTCAAAATAGCCTTCATGTCAGGCTTTCACACTGAACAGCTGCCGCATATGAAAAAGGCATGAACTTGGGTGTCACAAGGGGGCAGTTCAGGGTCATGGGTCTTGGATTAGATGTAAGATCTTGTTTTCAAATTTCAGGGTTTAATGCCCAATCTGGGGTTTATGGTCTATGAATCCTGTATCAATTCTCTACTGATTCTCTAGAGTCTCTCCAGAAGTTTGCACACTAGAATGTGCATTGGAACTTCCATCTTTTTGAGAATTAGTAGTAACAAGCTGAGCTAAAGTTGGCAATGTGGCAAAACAGGAGTCTGTCATTAGAATGAGAAGGTTTAAAAGGTTTGAATTGAAGGTTACATGTAGGTAGGCAAATGTGTGGAGTTTTTGTTTGCAATCAAGGTTAGACTATAGGTGAAGATCATGATTAATTCACAAGGTGTTAAACTGTGGTTTACCTGTTTGCAATCCCAATCGATTTCAAGTTTCTGGGTATGTAGATGGCAAGAGAAACAAATGCATGGTGGCAAACTATTTGCAAAAAATTCTTTTGATTGTCATACAAACTGTTGATTCCAATCAGTTATCTATTTTGGGTTTATTGATGTAGCATCATTAATGCATTAATTGGTGACATGATTGTAGATAACTGTCCCAAATGTAGAAAAGTAACAAAAAACTACCCCAAGGCTGAAAAATGTGTCAAGCATATAAGTTTCTTTTGAATTTTTTTTAGTGTTTCAAGAAATTGTGAAAAACAATTTTGACACTTTTCATGATTCTTTAGCTGTCTAGAAGAAAAATCAACCAGATGTAAAATTTGTTGCCAAAAAAGGCACTAATTCCAATGGGATTCTGATATTTAGTTTCTTTGATATTTTGTTGCAAACTCCCATGTTAAGAGAACATAATTAACACCAGTAGATCTTATTTAGATCTCAAGCTTTTATCTGCTTGCTTATCAATCTTTGAAACTCCACTGGTTTGTTTCCAATTGTCAGTGCATATCAAACCACCTTCATGAACTCTCTCAATCTTGCTTCAAAACCACCTTGAAATCTGAATCTTTTGATTGTTCTCAACTCTCGGGCTCCAGGATCTGAAGAAAAAGGAATTGAATTATTCCAATCTCTCCTCCAAACCTCCTTGAGTAATCTAACCTTCCAGTGTACAATTATCTAGAGAAGAGAACTCATAGTTTGTGCTTTTGAGGACAAGGATTGCAATCAATATATTAGAGACCACATACAATTTGTGGTCTCTAATATACAACAAATAAAACTAGTACCTGCTACAACCAAATGATCACAGAAAAAAAATTGGTTCCATTTGGTTGTAGCAGGTTCTAATCTTTTATTTATTTACAAGAGACCAAATGCAAGGATCTTCACTTGTGTTGTACAACTTCTTAAATTACAGTTTTGCTGCACCTGCACTGGTTCTCTCATCAGGCCGTTGCTGGATAAGCTTCAAAGAGTTGTTGATGTTCTCTTTTTATCTGACCCCTTTGCTGGAGTTTTAAGCCATTAGCCATGCAGTGTGTAATACAGCAGTTGAGTCATTATTTTGATTGCATACTGCAGCAGCCATTCACCTTCAATCATGCCTTCCAAAGGGGATGTATAGTTTTGCTACAGTTCCAAGCCTCCCTTGAATAGTAGGTTGCAGTGAAATCCTCATTAATCTTGCACGAGCTTCCCTCAAAATAGATGTTCCCAACAACAACACAAAGGTGTAGTGATGATTTGTGCTACTGAAACAAGCAAAAGAATCACATCATGTCAGGCTGATTGAAGTTACATTCTCAAGGTGGAAAGGTTAATTGGAAAACTTACTAGTTTGTGAAGCTTCAAGTTCTGTAACAACACACCCTTCTCTCAAACTTGATGTTTTCAGCTTCACCAAACAGCTCCAATTGATCATGTACACATTTCTTTTGGAAGTCATTGTTTGCCTGGTAATTTCTCAACTTCCTAGTAATGCCTCTTGCTAGCTTGCATCATCTTCTACTTACAATTGTAGATCTTCAATCGAATGTTTCCTTTCCCCACTGACAAAGATATCAACATGTTTTCTAGTCAAAGAAAGCAAATGATTTGAGGCCATAATACAGTTTTGATGACAATTCTGCCTATGTATCAGCTGTAGCTTTATGCAAGAATTCATCAATTTTGACCAGTAGACCTAGACTGTCATGCTTGGAGACACAGGGATGGTGGGTGTATGAACTTGTCAGGTGGTCTTGACCATGATAAAGAACCAGATGCATGATGCAAGCATGGCTGTCTTGTTGCAGAATGTGTCTGCATGACGGATATCTGTCAGACCCTGGTGCTTGGTCTTCCCCAGAGTGAACCAAGCCAGAGTTCAATCTGTAAATGCTCCTCCGCAAAGCCTGCCATATCCAACTTTCAAACTCTTTTTTCTTCATGGAGATATGTAAGCTAAGCCAGTGGCTCTGCTATTGGAATTTAGCATAATGAAATGTCACTTTCATATGAGAAACAACTTCTCAATAGTGAGATGTAAGCAATTGTTCACAGAAACATGTCTAGAATATTACTGGTCCACTTCCTTCTCTTGGTTGTCATGATGGAACAATCTGACATGAGATTTTTGGATTAGTGCTTCTGGTCAGGCTGACATAATGGCAGAAATTTGCTGAGGATTGCAAGCAATTTACCTGAAAAAGAACTTGTATGCTCTGTACATGTTCACTGTCCAGGAGATGGGCATTCAACAAAGCTGTTAACACAGACACAACTCCAGGTGTGATATTCTCTGTCCATTGGAGGTTTGCTATTACCTGACTCATAGCCTGAGGATTGAAAACTGATGCCAGCCAGTCATAAGAGGGACACATTTGCAGGATGGCTGAAACAAGAGGGGCTATGTGACAGTTTTTGCCATAGCAAATTGTGGCACCTTGTCTATGAGGCAAAGAGAGGGTTGCCATAAGATCCTCTGCCAACATGCGGAACCAAGGGCTTCCTTGAACTACAGATATCTGCTGCAGGTTGAGGCAGTTGGTGGTAAGAAGCTGTGACAAGCAGAAAGAAGCATTTGCTTGAAGGAGTTCGTTGTCTCCAAAGAGAGATTCTTGGAAAATCATAGTCAGAGCTTTAAGATCACTTGTTGATGCTTGGACAATGCTCTTTTTAGATGTGCTAGAATGATTCTCATGTCTGCTGGTGCCTGAGAGTTGTGAGAATATCTCCACAAGGATAGATGATGCCAAAACCTTGATGGGAAGTGGTCCAAAGTGGAGAATTCTGCACAGATCCTTATAGAAGATAGTTGTCTGATGTACTTTGCAAACAGGTAATTTCTGAAGGTTTTCTGTTGAAGCATTTGACAAAGCTTCAGAATTCAAGTTACTTTGATTCTCAGGTTGCTGAGATCTTTGTCTGAAAGCACTGGCATGGAAGCAACATTCATTGGTGTCAGAATCCTCAGTCAGGAGTCAGAACTTGGACAAAACACTATGGACTATTATGAGTGAGCAAACAATCCTCCTTGTGATCAACACATCCTTTAACTGACTTAATACCAACCAAAAGGAAGGTTATGTACTTACCCATGATTGAAACCACTGAGTCTTTCTGCACTACTAGCTAAATGATGAGGTAACCATGTGAAAGCTTACCATCTTAACCACAAAAGATGGAACTGTAGAGATGTGCCTAAGGCAAGTCCTTCATCTGTGCTGCTATTCTTGAGTCTGCCCACAGGCATATTTGATGCTGTTGTGATCTGCAGCTCCAGAACTGCACAGAGCTCTTCACTTGAACAGATTGCATCTGATGCTCCCATAAGGAAGGTGAGCTCAGCAGATTTGTGCAATATAAGACTAATCAAATTGAGGAGAGGCATAAACCAAGTTTGGTTTACATTCTTAATCATACTCCTTGACAATAAAAGCAGCACCAACTGCATCCAGTGAGCCTCAAGTTAGACTCTCAACACACTGCAACATCAACAATCTCCATCCTAACCTGAGGAGATCAGCAGGGGATAACTTTCAAAGTGTTCAAGATTTTGTAGTTGGTTAGGGACCCCCATGGAGCCTTATTAGCATACAACCAAGAGGAATTCACTCAGAATTCTTCAACCACCTTGGCTGAGATATGAATACTCGAGTTTACGACAGATTTTGAAATAACACAAGCAGTGTTTGATTAGTCCATAACAATCATGGTACCTGGCCAGCAATGTCAATCCAAGAAGTAGCCTCTCTGGAACCCATTTCTTTGTTGAGGAAGAACAAGGTGTGAAAGAGAAGCTCCAGACATGATACAACGGTTGCTGAAGGTGCTTTGCAACTTTGCAAAAGCATGAAGTTCTGCAATGTGGAAAGAACACCACTTTTATGCATTCTATGAGCAGACGTTGGGCGTGTTCTCACAATCTTTGCGAGAGTATGCGCAATGACTTTAATATCATCATATTTTCCCCTGGTTACCCTCTCACAAAACAGGGCAACAATAATTTCTGTAACACAGTCATCTTCCTCAAATAGTTCTGCAAGAATTTCTTGGCCACCATCTTTCTCCTCATCAGCTCTGAACATCAGGAAAAGTTGCTTTGAGTTGATTTCATGAAGGCATTTCTTCTGAAGGATCCACCTCAGGACATGCTTTGGAGTATCTGATGAGATGAAGGCAGTGTTATCTGCACACTGTAAAATGTTAAGCAGAACAGTTTCAGCTTCCATGCTATATAAACCACAAGTTTGGAGGCTGTCCCTTGCACTTACATATATGACAAGAAACTGCTTGAGGACATTGGGAGCAGCAAAAATCTTCATCATTGATGAGACATTGTTGGCAAGAAGACAATGTTCCAGGGTGGCAATAAACAGGTCATCTTCAGCAATCCTGCATCAACAGAAGCTCTCGTGAGCTCCACACACAAGCTTGAAAAATGTGCTAAGATCACCATCTTCAAACCACTATAAGCATATGATGATGGTAAGCAAACAACTGACACCCAAGTTCTAAGTGCCCAACCTTGAAGATCAACATTCAAACCAAAATTCTGCAAAACAACTAACCAACTTCAAATGTGTCAAATCTGTTGTTGTATGTAGCACAATACTACATCCTGATTGTTTTCTCAGCTTCACTCACACCACTACATTGCTATGCTACAGATGTCAAATGTTTCAACATGTAAATTTCAACAAGACAGCATTTGAGAGTTTGCAAAGCAGTAGATTCCACTACTGAAGACATTTTTCAGCATAGAGGCAAGGCAATTTGACCTGTTGTCATGTACTTGGCTTGCATAGAAGATAGCAATGATCGCCTGATGAGACTCTGTGCGTTGCAAATCATCTAAGCCTTTTTCTTCAAACAGCACCAGAAGGTCATTCAGATCTGATGGCAAGTATGGTAAGGCTGCCCTGATGAGTCGTCCAGAAGAAGTAAGTCTATCAATCATGACACTGATGAAGAAATATGCAGTCTGCTTCAAGTTCTCTGAAGGGAAGCGAGCCATGGTATCAAATGTCAGTCTGAACCATGACGACAAGGCAAGCTTTTTGGCCAATCCACCCACACTCACTGAAGTTTCATGTTGAAGGATCACACTTAAGGTTGCGAAGATGGTTCTGAACGTGTCTTCATCCTTTACTCTGTCAATGTGTGCTGTGAAGACATAAAGGAGATGCAAGTCGCACAGTTCTAACAGTGCTTCCAAAGAGCAATTTGCAGCATTTGCGTCCTCAAGTGCCTGCTTTTGATAGAAAATGTAGGCAGCTTGTAGTAGGCATGTTGAGGATTTCAGACCCCCATGTTCTATGCTGTAACTCTTATCCTCAGATATGCACATGATTGCATATGTCACAGCTTCTAGGAGCATCTTGGGAAAGTCTGGATGCTGCCTGGTGCAACAAGGGGTGGTGGACAGGAGAGCGACAAGAGCTGAACAAGTGGCATTCAAAGTTTCAGGAGAGAGTCCATAGCCACTTGCATTGGAGATTGAGTGGCCTTTCAACAGATTACAAAACTGATTGAGCAGAGTTGCCAGATGGAGCATGAGTCGCTTGGCTTGGGTAGCTGTGATGATGAGCCCAGGATGATTGAACAAACCTACTGTTAGAACAAGGAGGGTGTCCCTTAGTACATTACCAAAGGCTGAATGTAAGGAGTGTTCCAATACCCGAATAAGAGGCTCAAGACCAAGTGAAAACCGACTGGAGAATTCCTTTTGCGCTGTTGAAAGTGCAAGCAAAGCATGCATGGCCACTGCAACCACAGGCTCTATGTCATCTGCAAGGAAAAACCATCGAATATGAGACTGTGGAGCTCTCTGTATGCTGCTAACTGGACATTTGTAACAGAAACAAACAGGCAACAATCTGAGCTCACAAAGGCTGCTGCAACCGATTATAGCAATGTGCTTATGATGCTGACCCGATGCTTGCAGTAACTCAAAAATATAGTCTGTGAGACCCTCTTCCACACATGTCTGAAGCTCCTTGGTCATAACTGCTCCATCAGGGCAAACATGGCAGATCAACTGAAGTGACATGACTTGGATCTGAATGTCTGAGGACATGAGTGATCTCTTGATGGCCTCTGCAAAAGTCCTTATAAAAGCCGGAGTGAAACATTGTTCTTGTGGCAAGGAAGAACCATCCATCATCACTGGCAGGAGACTGATATTGAAAATGGAACCCTGAGCTAAGATAGTCAGGAGAGCTGAAATTATCACACAAAACATGAAGACCAGGTTAGATCTATGTCAGGTGTTTGGAGAGTCTTGAGATTCTTTCTACTGTGGAGTATTTCAGGTTAGCAAATTATACAACATGGGACATCTCAATGATCAAATCTGCAAAAGAATTGGATGATGCTAGAACATGCATATTTACACTCAGTTAGGGTATAGGGTTAGTGGATTACCAATGCTATTTGTCTTCAATCCATCACTCTCTGTCTTTGACAAAGCATCCACTGCAATGTGGATCAAAAGTGGGCAAAATTTCTGAAGTTCTTCAGTTCCATCTTCAAGCACAGCTAGTTTGCTGAGTACAAAAAGAATCTCCTCTTGCACAGTTTCGTCATTGCTGCATGCATCCATGATTAGCAACCATAGGTAAAGACTTTTGTGGCATAAGAGGAGCAGATCTATCTACTTTCTGCTGCTTTTTTCAAGTAAAATGTCTTTGTGCCTCATTCCTGAAACTTGGATAGGGGGATTTCAAGTTCAAAGGTACGTTAGCTCAGTTGATTTTCTGAAGGAGGAAGTGGAGCCGGAGATTGCTTCTTGAGGTTACCGTGGAAGCTGCATGGCAGATATTATGTTATGCACGAAGCCTTGCTTAATTTTCATGACTTGCGGCACACGATTTTCGTGGTTGCGGTGACGCTCCAACAGAATTCCCATGGCATGTAGCTGTCAAAACAAACAGAAATACAGGGAAGGAGTCCAGTCAGGAAACACGACAAGAGGGCCGGCTGATCATGGCCTCTGCAGCTACCATCAAATTGCGATCTGGCCACCTTGAAGAACGCGATGTCACGCAACAATTTATGTGATAATTTGTCACAATCCTGCAATTTGCTAGTTTTTATTGCGAGCAGCTTTGCCTTCGCATTTCAGAGTACAGACTTCGGCGACTTACACTGAAGCGATGGCTCCTGTGCCACCGAATAGTTTTGGAGCTTAGGTGCAAGGAGATGTGTGCAATGAACTCTTCAAGCAAAGGTCGTTCGTCGTCTGCAGCAGCCAATCTACACATGTTCAAGATGATGTCCACCATTGAGACAAGGAGAGCTTCATCGATACAGCAATTACAGCTGCCTTCGCATAATGGCGCGACGAGGAAGTGACGGTGATGTTGCATAAGAGTATTGCGAAACAACACGTCATCCTCCAGAGCCAGTAAAAACTCGGTGAGAGCACGAGCGCGAAGCGTGACGAAGGCTGTGGAGTTTGTCACGGACTCTGCAAAGCAATGCAGACAGATGAATCCACGATGTACGAGTGCAGGAAGCAGGAAGGGCGGTTGATGCCCCTGCACACAAGTCATTGGAGTGGCGTGCAATGCGTTATTGCTCTTTCTGATCCGTCATTTCTTTATACTAAGTTTTTCACATGCATCTGTCACGAGACGGTCACGCAGTCGCGCCATACATTCTGTTACTGTACACAACCGCAGATCGGAGAGATTGTTCGCGACGCGGAATCCACTCTTTCTCCTTCCTCCCTGTTCCCAAATCTTCCTCCACTTGTTGCAAACGATCACTGGGAAAGAATCCGGACAAAGTTCTCGCTTCTTGACTTGTTCGACGCCCAATTCTTCAAGCCGCTGCAAGTTGTTGAAACAGATCCTTCACCTTATAGATGATCCAAACAACAGTTTCCCAATACACTCGGGCATTTTTAACCAAAAAAAAGCTCAACAACTACAACATGATGTGTCGTCGTGCAGGAGATAGATTTTCTTAGAAAATTCTTCTTGCAACTTTTTCTTGTTGAACAACGTTCTTCCAGATTTTCGGTGTTGTTGAAAATCCTCGCGCCTTTCTTTCTTCCCAAATTCTCTCGCACGCGCGCGCGCTCTCTCTCTCTCTCTCGCGATCGTCACGACGTTGCCTTGTTGCTACCGCAGTAGTCCTAACTGGTCCAGTGCACTGTGGGGGCGGTTCTTTGATTTTTGACTAACCTCCCGTTTCCTGCATTTGAAAATGCAAACACATGACCGCCGGTTCCTTTTACTTGACTTTTGAAAATCAAAGAACTGCCTCTCCGGGTACTTGAAAAATCCAAAACCAAATAACCACAGGTTCTGAGTATTTGGCAAGATCAGAATGAAAGAACACCCAGTTCCGGGTGTTTGACAAAATCAAATAACCACAGGTTATGAGTATTGGACAAAATCAGAGTCAAAGAACCACCGGTTCTGGATATTTGACAAAATGCGAATCAAAGACCCGCCACTATTGGTTCTTTCAAAACACCACCCAGAACAGCTGGGTTTCATGAGAGAACGGGAAAAGAACCGGAGGTCCTCTGGGTGGGTATTTGATTTTCTGGCTAAAAATTGAAAAGAGCAGTTATAGATCAATACTGGGTATTAGATTTCTTGATGATCACAATTATATATTAGAACTGGGCACATTTTGATTGATTTTTGTAAAGACAAGATTCAAGAACCGGCCTGATACCCATCAGGGTTTGGTACAGTTTCTAACATGCGCCCCCCACATTGGTCCAGTAGTAGTGTGAAGGGAAATTGAATTGGAGGAAGGATTGTCGTCTATGAAAATTTAATGGATGTTGATGAAAAAAGAACGAGGAAATTGAAAGGAGAAAACTAGAAGAAAGTTTGAGGGTTGATGCCTATATATGTCTAATGGAGTTTTCTTTGTTTTTAGTGTTTGGGTGTGGGCTTTGTTTTGTGCTATGGGTTAAGGGTGATGGTGAATCTGGTAGTGTTGGGCTGGTGTGAGTTATGTTTCACAGCAAATGACTTCGAGTTTTGTTTTGGAGTTCTTCAAGACTATTGTAAATAACACAATACAAATTGTAGACATACCAATTTCTCAACTGTTGGGGAGGGTTATTCGGGCTCCCCTACAGCCTGATTAGGAAACTGAACTGATTCTTCAGCAATACTATAATTTGCACAGCATTTCCACCACTCTTAACAAGTTCCCTTGACCTTTTAGTGTTCTATGGGCTTCACGTTTCAATGCCATTGAACGGGCCATCAACGGCCAGTTCAGCTTTAGCCAGGGTTTCGCTAACAGAGTTGATGCTGGTTCTACTGGCCGTGACCTGGCTGGGGATGATTACCTGGCAGAATTGGCTGTTGATGCTGTAGTTCTCTGGTATGAAAGAGTGTCTAAAGTTAGATTTGACAGAAATCCTAAGTTTTCTTGTAACATTCCTGGAAATCAAGCCAAATCAGATGGTTTTCTACTAAAGAAGAAGATGCAGATCAGATATAAAGGATTGGGTATGGGGTTCACACAAAACACTTAATGTTCTGTGCAGGTGGTGGATTTATGATGAGGCTGTCATTAAAACCTCGCATAAATGTAGTAGTGTATCTGGATGCACTGATAAAGAGCAGAACAGCTAGTGGGGCAATTTTCTCTCTTGCAAGTGCTTCGTTTCTCGAAATGCCTCATGTCATTTTAAATCTTTTTTCTTGTGATATTCAGCAGGTATCTGATGAGTAGTGACCGAGTATTACGGGAAAAATAGTTTTAAAGAAACAAACAACTAAAATCTTTCTATTTTTACACCATGCAATGACCCAGTCCTTGGGTGTTATCACAAGTGTGTAGAATCCTATAATAATGTTACACAGGAAATTTTAGTTACTTTAATATCTATTTTTTCAAAATGTTTTGTGTGACATCAACAATAGAACCAGTCTTTGTGTGGACCCCATACCTTGTCGGGTGGATTGAGCTGCACTCAACACAGCTGGTGTAGCCACCTTCATGAGTATATTTGCCTGCTCCTGCAACAGTGCTATAGAACAACATAGAGAGCTAATGACTACTGAGCAATGTAACCTGCATCTGCCAACAGGACAACTGTCAAATAGACTTACCCTTGGAATCTGTGAACATTGGCTGCAACTGAGTGGCTGGTAATGGTTCAAGGCAAGCAATAGGCTTACCTCTAAAGATGGAAAACCAGTAAACACATATTTCTGCAAGATAATTTCTGTTAACGAAAGCTTATACAAAGTTGCACCACACTTTCATGTAGGTGGAAAAGCTAAGTTGGACAGAACAACTCCAGCAGCAATCACACAGATGTTTCTGCTGGGGACAGATTGTCTGTAATGTAGCGAGAGCACCCATGCATTGGATTCCAGCTTCGGCTGCTTGGACAGCTCTTGCAGAACTCCACATATCATCTGAAATTTCTTGGCTGAAAATCACACAGAACCCCGCTATTCTCAAAACTTAGCATCGCTCTCTGGATGGCTTGGCAATGGTGCATCACAAACTACAACATAATATGAATTACATATGCAAGAAATAAATCAAAGGGAAAAAAACTCACCTTGAGTAATGCAGAAGGCACATGAAACCAACACCAGAACACCTCAGGAGCTCATCCAATTGATCACCCTCAAGAATGGTCAATACATTCTTCATTTTCAGCAACCCATTATGCAATGCTTGGTTATTCTTAAGCACATCAAGAAATTTGCCAAAACTTACCACATCAAGATCAGTGTTTTTTTTCTTGGTGAATTTTCACAGCAAAGCTACAAAGGGATTTTTTTGGAAAAAATCGGCTCAAGTTGCCACATTATGAGGGAAAAAAATCTAAAGTGGTCACATTTAGAGAATAGGTTCCGACAAGTCGCCATATTATAGGAGGAAGTTCAAAATTTTCTACTTCCCCCTCTGACCTCTAGCCAAATTTGCCCAAGAGGATTGGCGAAGTCCTCTTGTGCATGATCACCAACCCAGCTAATTCACAAATTTGGAAAAAGAAAAACTGGCCAAGACCCACCTCACCATCCTCCACCCACCATTGCATTGGATAATCTGCCACACCAAAAATCATGTAAGGAACAACATCCATTAAGACACAACAAAATTTTCAACAAAACCCTAACAAGAGCTAAGGGTGGTGTATTAACAAACTTCACTCATACATACCTGCAATGTCACTGACATTTGGAGATGGCATCATAAAAAGCACTGATGCGGGACATGTTCATCAACAAGTTGCTTTCCAACCTTTATGGCCATCATCATATAGAGAAAATGCCTATAATTCAATTCAATTCCAAAATTGTAAGTTACTCATCAAAACAGAAACCAAAACTTATGTCAAAATAAAACTAAGAATATCATTGATTTTACAATCTTACCTGTCCTCTTTGGTTGAGCGAGAATCTTGTCCCAACTGCACATGATTGAAAACAAAATCCTCTGGCAAGAGCATGACTAGTCCCAGATGCACTGGGCAGTAAACTGTTGTACATGGTCAGTCCCAAACATGTTGGAGGCTTGTTTCCCTCCAACTTCATGTCTGTGTTTTGCTAGCCATCCTCCAATTTACTTAAATAACTGCAATTTACTAAAACAGCACTCTAATTTCTTCTGAACATCCTTTGCTTCACTAAAGCCCTTCTTTGTCTCCAACATGACACCTTCAAAACTCAACATACAACCAACAAACCAGCCAAACATGGCTGGTTTATTGGCTAACACAAGAGTGCTGCCAACACTCCTAAAGCTAGGCAATCTGCAGTTTCCCCTCCCCATGAAGAGGGGTAAATCCTGAGAGGGCAGTATCTTCAACCAAGCCATTGGCACCCTGTACAGACCAGAATAATAAGGGTAGGCACACACAAAAAACAAAGGCAAGATGAACTCACAACGTAACACTTGAACAGGTTAAGTAAAACTGATTTAATTGAAGTGGCAAGTTGAGCTTTTGTCAGGATTGGAATCTTGTGTCACAAACATCTTCACATGATTTGCACAAACCTGTTTCTTGTGGAGTCAATTACTAACAAAGAACAGAATGCGCTTCTCTCCATCATGAAAAGCTGATCTCACTCAGAAACATGTATCTTCACACAATTTGCACAAGCAAGTTTTGTTGTGCACTGGAAATACTAACAAAGAAAAAAAATGCATTACACATGTTCTCTACTCAAAAGCTACTCGCCTTTTGAAAAATGGTCCCAACTTCATCAGCTCTTTCCTGTTTCTTCAATGTATTGCTTCAGCCTCCTTTTAAACCTTCTTTCCCAAAGCTGAAACTCCAAGAAGAGCACATTCCATCAAGACCTATGTGCCATCCAAGTCCTCACCAAAAAAATAACATGGACCCACAATCCAGATTCAAGTACAGAAACAATTGAAGAAGGATCAAAGAAGCAATTGCTAATAAGACCCATGATCCAGACTCAGTTACCGAAGCAATTTGAAGACCAATGAACCAAAGACACAGCAGCTGTGCACATCAAATCAGGTGCACAACACCAAAATACTACTGCCAGCAACAGGTCTGGTAGCTTCCTTGTTTACCCTAAAACCCTAAAGGTAAACAAAGACATCCAGAGGTATTGGGAGATCACATTGCTCTGGAAATCCTGTCCATTTCATCCAAATGGTCCCTTGGAAACAAAGTTCTACTTCCCAGCCAAAATCAGTAACAAAAAACACACACCAACAGACAAAAGTCTTCTTCTCAACATACACTTGGTTTTGCAAATTGTTAAATCATGATCATTGAGAGCTGTGTACCATTCATTGCTAGCAAAAATATCATGGCAAGTGAAAAATTCTTATCTCCCATATAATTTTCCTCACTCTATCTGGCAAATCTTCAAGGCAGATTTCTCTATGACACAGATTTTTAAGTCCAATTTGAAGCTACAGATGTTTGGTACAATATGAGAGATTCTAGCAACAGAGATATATGGTACAATGTGAGATTCTAGCACTGCACATTCCATGGCTGTGAAATGGTAGCAGATATGAAAACCATGATAGACTTGCCAGGCATCAAGAGAAACTGATCATTGTCAAATTGCTTCTACCAAAATTGGACTATAATTTTCAGGGAGGTTCTACTGCATCAAAAGCAAGATCAAAAATCAAGCTATCAAAAGCAAGTTGCTTCAGCACCACAACTTGCATCATCAATGATTAATGTTAGAGGGAATCGGTGTCCCTCTCAGCTCACAGTACCTGCAACTGTACACAATATTCTGCTGCTGCTGCTGCTGTTCTCCAACTCCAGAAGCTGGTCTCCCAACACCATTATTGCCGATCACATCTTGATCCAGACACTCATTCTTGTAGCATGCAGAAAGTTTAATTCCTACTCAAGACAACCACATGCATTTTGTTTGAACTTACCAGATTTCACAAGCTGGTTTTTTCTTAATTAACAGTGTGCATATTTTAATTTAAAATTGCACCCAAAACCCCTGATACTGTGATGAACGACCTCCCAATCCCCTGTCTCTTCTCACGAGCTTCTCACCAATCTTGCTGCACAATGGCTGACAGAGATGACAAAGGTTCCATAGGTTTTGTTTACTTTCACATCACAATATGGAGTCCACACTGCTCTGTTTCTGCAACCTGGGAATCACAATCATGCAAATCATTACTATCACTGCCACCTAAACATCACAATTAAGGCAAACTGTTACTTTCACTTGAGATCACAGAGCGGCTGCTCTGCTTCTGCAACCTGGAGATAACAATGAGGCAAATTGTTGCTTTCACCTTGAAACACAGAGCCACTGCCACTCTGCCTCTGCAACCTGGAGATCACAACACGGCAACTTCACCTGGATTCCATGAAATTCATGGTGTAATGGAAATGAGAAAACAAGCAATTTCACTTATAGAACCCCACCATCAAAGTTTGACCACTCAGCAGCCTAAGCAATATACTCCTGGTAGCCATCACATCCAAAACTTGCAGGAAGGAATCATCTTACCTGACATAGCAATTTCTCCAAGAAGCAGGAACTGGACACCATGCAGCAAGAAATGCTGCTTGGAATCTACAAATTGCAACTTTGATCTTTTTTCTCATGCTCTTCACTGTGTATAAATCTGTTACCCCATGTATTTCCTGCTAGTCTACCATCGCTTTGTCATGCTACTTCCTGAAATCTGTCAATGCTACACAGTAGTATGAGGATGTCCTTTATACAAATTGCTCCTATTCTGGGTTGATCTGAAGCATCGGAGCCAACTTGCCAGCCCCACATATAAGGTACCTTCTAGTTCCATGAGCCTCATGATCATCAAGGTTATGAACTGAATCTATGATCCTGATCCAAAAGAATCTGACCGTGATGACCTCCAAGCTACAAGAAGCTGCAATTTGAAATCAAAAGCACCAATCAAGAGCTCGTACCTGCTGTGGACCCTAGTGCTCAATTTCTTGCAACAAAACTGCATTTCCAAAATATGATACTCAACACATTGCAATGTAATAGTCATTCTGGACTGACACATTGCAACAATCATACCAGCTCTTACATTTTCCATTATAGAAAAAGGTCTGTACCAATTGAACTGGTCAATGGTCAAAACAAGTGAAGCTGTCAAAAACAAAGATGGAACAGAGAAAAAAGAGAGATATACAATAGGTGTTCCATGACAAGGGAAAGAAGAAGGACTCCCTCCACAAACACAATAGGAAGTACAAATTAGAGAACCGTGATCAAATTGAAAGAGGAGGAAAGTGCCTTCGAAAAAGCAAGTACAAAGGGAAACTAAGCCCAAGCTGATATGAAAAGGAAACCTGAAAAACATTATATTTACTGTTGATGCAGAACTAGTGAGCCAACACAATCCACCCCATGCTCCAGCCCAGCACTAGCCCTGCACTGGCAAGGCTGAGGCCAAGAGCAAATGCAAATCCTAGAGTACAACCCACAATGATACCGGCCCCAGTCTGTCTATAGGATGCTGCAACATCTCCAGGAGGAGGATCTTTATCAGGCTGGATAGCTGAAAAGTGCCTGTGTGTTTGGTGGCAAGCCTGCTTCTTGCCAATGTTTTTCCAGTGATTGCTGGACAGGCGTTCAAGGGCAGCAAAAGGAGAGAAAAACCTGCGTTGAAGCCAAGCAGCAGCTTGCTGATTTTTAAGGTACATTTTCAGCCGGGTATTTTCAGCTTGCAGGGAGGTAACCCACTGACGGTAAGTTAGTGAAAGAGAAGCCTCTTGAAAAAAGAGCTTTGACAGTTTCTTGTATTCTTGCAATGTTTGGTCAGCCTTCTTCTCTGCCTCTCTTGCCCGGGTCTGAGAATGGCAGAGAGCTTCCCCAAGCGGCCCTGACCCTTTGCCAGGGCTACTGCTAATGGAACCTCCCCCACCACCACTCCAGCTTGTATTTCTGTTATCAGCACTGCTGCATTTTTCATAAAGAAATCTGGTCAGTTGACAATGCAAATTTCACACTCAAGAAGACTCTTTAAAAAACACTATCTTAAGCAGCGTGGAACAGATTTACATCCTCATCGTATGTAGTTTCTTGTCAACTTCTTGCAATTGTATGGTAAAGACTCAATCAACCACCAAATCTGCAGTGTTGAGACAGCCCTCACAAACAAACCAGGTTTAACCTTTGAGAAACAAAATTCCTCTTTGACCACAACTGAAAGCCAATAATTTTCACTATTCTCATAATTTGAGCTAACCTTCTCATCAAAAGATTTGACTGCATCATGATTCCATTCAGTAGGTAGACAGAGGCCTGAACCAGAAAGCAATACTGAATGGAGGGCTGTCAGTTATATACCTGACACTACGGCTGCCACGATGAGGGGAAAATGTATTGGGAAGGGCTGGAATGGCAAGAGGCTGAGAGCTTTTGGGGAAATGGCATGTTGAAGGCTTTGGGCTCAGTTTTGTGGATGCAAATGGGGAAGCTGGTAGTTTCAAGCTCTCCAGAAGAGTGGGTTCACCAGCTTGCAGAATGGCAGCCATCAAGCTCTGGTCCATTGATCCTGAAATCCCTAGGGCAGTCTCATCCATGACATCGCAGCTCTCCAACGGTGTCTTCAGAACAGGCTTTGACTGTGGTGTTGGAAGATCACAGTTTTGTACACGTTCTGCACCCTTCTGTGCAACTAATGCTGCCAAGGCTTCCTTGTTGGCTGTTCGCCACGAAACCCCAGCTTTGACTGGAGAGGACTTTGCAAATGCATCTCCAGGTGATGCCACAACAGCTTCTTCCATACTCATACATTTCTCCATTGTTTTCTCCATAATCTGGTCTTGTTTGACCCCAAAGCACATAGTCTGAGGGTTTTTGGCATCAGCACTTGAGAATATCTCCCCTGATTCCTTTAAGCTTTTCACCATGATTTCTCCTCTTATGACATTAAACTCCTCTGTGTCATCCCTTGCTGCTTTGTCTTCATCAATTGAATCAATCATGCCCTCTTCTGTAACACTCCTCATGGTTTCTGCAGCTTGAAATGCAGGAGGGTGCCCTGACTTAAACTTTGGATCCACAAGTAACTGCCACTCCAGTTCAAGCTCTGCACCAGACGCATACTCTGGTGCCACACCCATGTAACCTGAAACCAACAGAATGGGTATTAAACAATTTCTAATCCCACTCAATACAGGAGAGTTTCTGCCAACACAACAAACCTTGAGTCTCATCATGCAAGTTGTCTGACACCAAGTGCCCTTCATGCTGCTGCACTGTAATGCAAAGACCTCACTTGCATATAGGGGCATGCCACCCAATCTCTCCAGATAGACAGCTATGGGTCTATATTTTGGCTCCTTAACCACTTCCAATCTTTCCAAAGCATATGTAACTCTACGAACAACTGACAAACAATGCTGCACCTTTACCAGAGCAAAGGCCTTACTACTTAGTTGCATGCCAGCTCCATATATGACCCTCATCAGCAACACATTACAAAGACTGCTTCATCCACTTGCAGTTCTCATAGAAAAATAAAACATGAACACCATAAAACACTGACCTGCAGTCCCGCCTTTCACATTGCTGCATTCTACAGCAAGAGCCTGTAGGCCAGCAGATTTGAAACGGGATCCAAGTACCTCATCCAAGCCAAAGTACTCAGAGTGATAATCATGATGCTGTGCACTTGAGCTCAGCTGCTGCCACTGTGTATCTATTTTGCTGTCAGAGGAGCCCCAACTGCTGGTTGAGTAGAAAGATGGGATATTTTCAACAGCTCGGCCTGTGCTGGGATGACAAAACTCTGCTTGCCCCTTAGAGAGAGAAGGGCAGTGTGACAGTTTTGGGGCTCGAACTGAGTCTTCCTGGATTAGGTGACGGTTAGTGCGCTGCCAAGCAGCACGGCCCTCTGCTGCAGCCATTGTGTAGTTATCTGCAGCTTCAATTCTTGGAAGATCCCTACAAGAGTTTCAAATTGAGATAAGAAGCTTGTAGATCAGAAGAGACTACCCCTCTGTATACAACACATTCTTTCTGGGTGAAACAATTCTGAAAACTGGACTTTCCAAGAAGCCAGCTAACAGATGCTCTTCTGAACATGAAAGCATCACGTCTGCATTATGACCAAACAGACCTGGAGACAAAAACATTAAACCTAAAAGCACACATTTAATGTGAAGGTGAGAAGAACTGGTGAACAGAGGGTTGAGCAATAAAATGGACAAGCATGCATAGATCTAAGAAGACCACCCAATCACAACAGCCATTGCATATCCATGAGACTGTGTAGAGAACTCCACAACAACAGATTGAAGGTAATGATTGTGTCAGTTCAGGCAAAACCAAAACTAACACAACAAGAATGAATGTGGTCATAACCTTATGAGTGTCTCACAAAGTATCACACAATCAACTTCATCATGAATAGCAGCTACTAGCTGCCATCACTCCCCACTGACTTCATCAGCCGCCAGTGGTGGGTCTAGAGAGGGTTTTAAAAATTACCCAAAGCAATTGCATGAAATTTTAAAGCAAACAATCATAAAAAATCTGCATCCTGAGTATCCATCACATTTCTGGAAGCAACTGAAGACTCAGTAATGACACTTATTTTCAATACCAATTCTGGGCTTCACTTTTCAAGGCTAGTCAGGGACTGGCATCTCCTTCCTGAAAGCCACCCTTTCACAAATCTCAGGCTGTATTGAAGTGCTTAATTACTACAAGATTGGCTGCACTGTACTGTCTGGTAACTGAGGGCTGTAAATTGTCAAGGTAGACAGGCGAAATTCCTAACTAGGGGCTCTGATTTCATCCCGTGGATCAGCATGTTAGTCATTGAACTGAATCAACCAAAACAAAGCCTGTTCCCATTCACAGTATTTCTTGTTAAGACAGTTGATGCAGACAGATGGCAACAATTCTCTCTCCCTTACACACTATATGGGTGACCATTGTGAGTCACCATAAATTATCACTAACCAAGAATTATAGCTAGGGTACAACCTTGCAAAAATACAACAATGTTTTACAACATCAAAGAAGGGAGTATTACAGTGTGTTCTGCACATTGAAAGGTGGGCTGGCCCTTCAATCTGAACCTCTGTTCCCAGCTACAGGACTTCAACTGTAATACTGAGAGTGCTGAATATATCCTCTTCCAAGTGTTGTAAGGTAAAATCTCTGACGATGGAACTTTATCTTTTGCAAATCCCAGTCTGCTGTATTCAGTTGCTTAGAAGTGCATACAATGTACTCAGGTCTTGTATAGTAAACTCTCTCATTGCAAGTCTCAACTTCATACTGAGACTCACTAAACATAGAAAATCGGCCAGGAAAAGAAAGTGGATAGTCACCAAGAATCACTAAATACCAATTTTGCAGAAATGACACGTCATACATGCTGTGTCAATCTGAATGGTGTACGGACAACTGCTGTGCAAAAATCATCTATCTATCACCTTCAAAGACAGACAGGTAGATGCCGATGCTCCAACCAGGCATAAGGCAAACCACCCTTACAACCAAAAGCCCAATTGACAATTTACTGAAACAAAGCTCATGTGAACATGGAACTCTCCGTACCAGCACAGACTTTCCCAATATGGTCTATTCTTGTTCATGAGGTAGTTTACAAACCAGCCACACATCACCATCATGTACACAAATGGACAAATACAATCAAGCTAAATGTTGAACTCCCTTGATGAATAATTCTCAGTTGCATTCTGTGAAAGATTTTCTTCTCTTAAAATACTTCATCATAAGCTTGTGACTTCTTCTGTCACTACACTGAACTTAGTCCTGAACCCCTGATTTGCTGATTAGATGAAGAAAACCCAACCATGTAACCAGAACCTGGCAATCACCGCCATATCATTCACAGTTCAACTTCTTGCAACAAAGGTCCAAACTGCCAGCTTTTGAAAACCATGGTAAAATCCTAGTAGACACATCTAATTCAAAGCTGAGTCTGAAGCTCAAGCAGGCAAGATCTAGGTTCAACACTCTCTGGGTCCCAAACCAAGCACTGAATGGTAGTTCAAAAGACTATAATACCATGTAGTTACAGTGCCCCAAATTTGACAAGAAAAAAATGTTGCTCACAAGATCCCAGAAGCTGTGCATTCAATGGATCTCAAATGATACAAATCACAAGGATGTCAGTATGGTTTTGGAAGGAAACCTTTTCTAGAGCTCTAGCATAGGTGAATCCTCCTCACTTCTAGGTTTGTGACATGCAGGAAGCAGCACACAGTGCAAGGTCAAGCTAGCAAGAGAATCATTGCAAATCCATAGATTCGTGTGATGATGATAATGCAAACCCCGTGCAAAAAGAAACGGTACAAGAAAAGACAGATATGCCACCGCAAGAAAGCTTAGATTTGACTTGACTGCCAAGGCCACAGAAACACAAGCCGGAAACATTGTCCTTCGCTTGCAAAAACGAGTATGGAATGTGAATGTCAGATCTCAAACATGTTGAGAAACGTGTGTGACATAGCAGAAAGCCTTGCATTTGAACCCAAAGGACCATAAGGAAAGAGATACAGAGACATAGAGAGGATCGGGTTACTCTAGCAATTGAGGAGCAAGAGGGGCGTAGAAATGACGTACTTGCCGTGCACGGAGCAGGGACCTGCGAGTTGATTGGCAGCGACAGCAGAGATGCCCGCTCCCACATACGCCAACACAGCACGAGCGAAGCGCGCAAACCCGGTCACAGGCTGGGCGGCGTCTTTTGCCAAAGAAATAAAAGTGGCTTCTTGTTGCCGGAGATGGGAAGGGAAGGGGAAAAGCACGGATTGCTGTTGCTGCTGCTCCGAGACTCGTCCGTTGCTGCGCCTCACTAACGACGCCCGTGTGCACGCACTGCTGCTACCAGGAACCGACTTCACAGCGGGAAACAACCGCAGCGCTGCTCTCAGCGCCTCCGCCATCGCTCTACTCCCTTGCCGTCCCGCATAGGTTCTGTCTTCGTCGTCTTCTTCTCTCCTATTTCCTGCTCCTCTACGTCTATTTCTCTCTTACCCCTCCTTAAACTTTCTCTAACAACGAAATCACACACACAAACACGATAATCTTTCCCAGCAACACCACAAGGTGACTCAAACAAAGCTCCTCTTGCCTACATCTTCTCGATCTCCATTCCGCCTTTCTCCTGCATGTCGAGAACACGCGTCCCGTGTATCCCAAGGCACCAGGGGCATGAACAGGTACCTACCTCGGCGCACGTCTTTTGCTCGAAATCGAGGTCAATTCTAAACCAATTTCCTCCGCAAAAAGGCTCAAAAAGAAACCCTTCTAGCAAAAAAACCACTCCATTTCCCGCACCGGACATCTGACCAGTACTCGATCTCTGCAACGACCTGCAACGTCCGAGCACAAAACCATCTCCGCAAACAGGCCCTCCGGGAAAGCTTCTGTCTCTCGCTCTTCTCTCTCGTCTTCATTCCTTCATCACCCCGCGCGTTCTTCAACCGCCTCCTGCATGGATGACAGGGGTGAAAGGATGACATCCAACACAAGTACCTGAAAGACATCCATCCACAGTTTTGACTTTCCATCCTATGTAAGCCAAGCGTTCAGGCTCATGGAATAATTACCCAAATGGTTGCAGGTTCAAACCCCAGTGTTGGCAGGTTCTCCTGGTTCCAGTGTCAAACTCTTAGTTCAGTTTTTGTGACCTGGACCTGAACCTGCCACCCTTGTGGTGAAACTGATACCGGGGTTGGATTCCGGAATTGACTTTTTGTGAAAAACCAGAACTGGGGACCAGAACCTTGAAAATAAATTCCTGAAAAGAAGAAGTTCAGGTTCTTTTAAGGTAAGGCATATTCAAGTTTTTAAAAAAAAAAAGTCAATAAGTAGGCTGAATATTTTATGTAAGTTATTGGTTTTAATTTCTTAGAAAAATCCATCTATTCATAAATTTCAAGTTCTATTTTCTTTATTTTATTTTTTGTAAAACTCAATGTTTTCATAATTTTCAGTGTTAACTTGTTGTAAATTTTCATATTTATAAGAAAATTAGCCAATCTTCTGACCAGCCAGCCTGTCACTATTTCTAAAAAGTGAAAAAAATCCCAGCTCTGCTGTGCGTAGGAATAGGACCTGAGTACAGGCACTTCCGGGATTTTTGACCTGTTCAATCGGCAGACTGGCCTCGGGCACAGATCTCAAATCACAGAAGGGCCCTTCTCCTATACAAAACTTTTGTCAAAGCCAAGAATGCAGGTTCTTTCAAAGAAAAAAAGGAAGAACCAAATCACACTGGTTCAAACCAGACAAAATTGTGTGCACTGATGCACACTAGGCAGTCAATATTTGTGACGTAAGTGGCCCATTTGTGCCAAAAACAAAGATATATTTGTGACATGCACACTCATGAGTAAAAATGTACACCCAACTGGGAGGTACTGGGCTCTAGTTTTTCCATAACTGGGGACCAAAATCAAAAGTCAGGATGAAAACAGTACAACAGGAAGAAAAGAGGGGACCAAACTGGTTTTCTTGTCTCAATTTGATCCCCACAGGAGATTCAGCCCCAGTTTTGGACTTGCCAAACCTACATCTTTCACCGCTGGCTTATTCACCTCTTGTAATAAAATTTTAAAAACCGTGCATATCTTGTGATCCGATACCCAATTTCATTAAGTCGTACTGAATTTAACTCACTTGTTACAGTGACACTCAAATAGAGGATGAAACAGGGGATTGTAGTGTCAAACTAGGGCTGCATTGGTGACCAATGGGCAGTTGTCGGCTGTGTTTTTATGTTCTGGGCAGCAAGCTGTTCTCATTATAAAAGGTCCCTATGTGCACTCAAAGATGAACAAAACACTATTATTATGAAAAAACTAACTTCATAAGTTAGCAAGGAAAAACCAGCCTTCATGGAGTATCTTTCACTTCACTGGGCAGATTCAAAGAACCAGAATAGGCTGAATCGGCAGATTTGTTTTTTCAATAATGATCTGAATTTGCGGATTACGACTTTGTAATAATCCATTCTGTCATATATTACAAATTTCAGGTGTGGATCAACAACTCAAAAATGTTGGCATCCAAATGTCAGGGATGGTTCCAGAAATAATAATCCACGCCGATGCCAATCGGGTTGCATACTAGACCCACTTTGTCTTATACACCGGAAGGGGCCAGGTCGTCTGCCATTCCGGGGTACATTTTGTCGTCACTGGTTTGTTTCAGAAATCAAAGGTTTGGATGCCGGGTGCAGATTCAGCAGTGTGCATTCAAATCGTGTATGGAAGGAAGCTCAACACAGCAAGCTCAATTTCATGGATTTCCTAAGCTGAAAGAGATTGTGGGAAGTGTATATTTACATAATGTTCCCCTGGACTCCCCTTTGTCCATGTGCCCAGGGGCCCATGTGGTGAGAGGTTGGTTGTTGTTGCTTTGAGAATTGAGTAGGTGAAACTTTGGGTTCGGTAAGGATATTCTGTTGCCCAAGAGAAGGGTCCATCCTTGCTTTACATATTTTTGGGTCCCCCAAAGTTGGTTTTTGTTGTTTCTTTCTTTCTCACTCCGAGGTGAACTCTTGGAGATGATATGGCAATTGGTTGTTTTGATGAGAGAGAGAGAGAGAGTCCTACAAAATTAGATTATTCTTTGATTTCTGGGAATTTCCATTCATGTTGTCGTCGTTGAAGCTAAGCTTTCAGTCTTGTACCAAGAAACTACCGTTTTGTTTCCCCTTCATCTACCCCTAACAACCTCTGCTAAAATTCTCTTTGTTGGCCTTGCCTACCAACGCAAGGATGTTGTGTTTAGATTCAGTATAGAGTATAGTAGCCAGGGATTTTCACCTCTAGGTAATAGGTCTATTTTTTATATGAGGATTTTTGAAAGATGATATTTTGGCTTACGTCATAGAGTTATAATATCTTGAAGGATTTTGGTTACTTTTAGAGGACTTGATGAAGATTATATTTTGACATGGTGAAATATTTGAGTTTCCGTAACTCTTCTTTTGCCTTAAGATACTTTTTTAATGTAAATGGCAAGGCCACAGTGTGACACACCTCTTGTTACACTGGGGAAGGCCCCCCACCATGGAAGCTGTTAATTCAATCAGAACTAGTGTGAACCCTGTGCATAATGCACAGGTGTGTTATTTCAACAATGTTTGGTTGATGTTTTTGGTTTTTTAAAAAAACTTTTCTTTTCAAACAACTGTCCGTGGCCACTGTCCGTCTGAAGTCACTGTCACAAACAGACCAAGTGAATTAATATATATGATACAGTTCCTTATTGCAAAAGTACTATCTATTACTTTTCTTCCTTGTCGACCTTTGGTCTAATCCATCAAAAGAGAAGGATGTCGCCCAGACACACTTTGGATCCATATTATGCACATTTTGAACTTGCAATTTACAAGCTCGATGAAAGGACCGGCGTTGGAACTTGCAGTCTAGGGTTAGGTTCTTCGAATTGTTTTAGACCCCTGATTAAGGGTCAAACTGGTTCCAAGATTCAAGGGTCAGACCCAGCCAGCTCTTTTTTGATTTATTCAGAAATACCCGTCAAGGGAAATTTTTTAAAGGTACTATACCTTTACCCTTACCCGCGGGTTCCAGGTTCCATAAAAGAGAGAGAGAGAGAGAGAGAACCGTGACCCATTTCCGGAAACTCTTCCAATACTAAAATACAAAAGAAGTACCCCCACAAAATTCATTGAACCGGTTTTTTCTGATGTGGGGTCCAATGAGATTGCAACACGACACCCAATAATTTGACCATGTGGGAGGGGGGGGGGGGGGGCCCTCCCCCCCCCAAAAAAAATCCTATTTGCTGACGTTTGGAAGGAGCCACAAATTTTTTTTTTTTTTAAAA
>Ga0116227_10003566_pt1 | contig 34447 bp, 28 predicted proteins | sample S1TSphgellanicum_FD_89693 | JGI IMG/M metagenome (GOLD analysis project Ga0116227, IMG submission 89693) | Host-associated microbial communities from peat moss isolated from Minnesota, USA - S1T2_Fb - Sphagnum magellanicum MG | ecosystem: Host-associated > Plants > Peat moss > Unclassified...
GTTTTTCTTTTTTTTTTTTTTTTTTTTTTCACCTTTTGTAATAAGGCTACATACAACATACAAAATTCTTGTCAAAAAAGCGTAGGGTATGTACCGGCCTCGGAAGCAAGCCATTTTTTACGCGGCCCTCGACATGAGGACGGAGCACCATCCGTTGTAGTAGTAGATGAACTACATCCGAGTTAACCACGGTTTCACCTTGGTAACCTAGTATCATGTAAATACTCCTACTTCCCACCCTCACACTACCTAATCACACTACCTAATCACACTACCTAATTAACTACCTATGTAAGTGGGTAGGTACGAAAGCTAAGTAGGTACCAAATGTAAGTGCTTGCAATATAGGGAGTGATAAGTAAATAAGGCACTTGGTGGCTACTAACTTGGTAGGTAGGTAGGTAGGTAAGTAGGTAAGTAAGTAGGTAGGTATATATATACATGTGGATGGTTGATACAATAGCTACCCATTGGTTGTAAGAGAAATATGTTTAGTTAAAATAGGGTGTACCAGGGTAAGGGGAATAACATTTAATGAAGAAGAAGACATGGTGACTAAACGACAATAATTAATAAGATTTTGAGACTTAATCTAATGAAATGAGAGATCATGAGATGATTTTGTTTTTCTAATAAAAAATGAATAACTAAACCTCGCCAAAAGTTCATGTCTAAGTTTAAGGTGATTTTGGGTCACAAAAAACATCTTCAAGTATGAACTATAATCGTATTTTTGATATCAAAATTTGCAAAAATGGAAAAACACTAGCTAATGTGGAAGTCCAAAGCTATATACGAAAGAAAATGCATTACACAAAATTATGGGAAATGAAAACCTCAAATTCCAAATTTCAAATTCCAATAATCTAAATTATATCAATTAATAGATGGAAAGTCTTTAATTATTATTATTATTATTTGACAATGATGCCAATTTTTTAAAAAATGAACCAAAATTTTTGCTAGGTTTCTATGATGTACCTTTAGTTCCCATAAGAGTGAAAAATACAATCCATATTTAAATGGATTTTGGCACAATATATGCTCCTAGCATTCAAGCTACATGTTGATGCATTTGTTACTCAAGCCTAAAGAGGTTTGCTTAAACAAATTTATTATTAATATAAAATGTCGTAATGATTGATGTAAGACAAGCAACACATGTGGTTGAACAAAAGGGATGCATGAATTTTTTTTCTTTTTCATCCAAAAGGGGATGAGAACTTAATTAGGGTTTTGGGATGGTGAAACAAAGTAGTTATGATTTTTCCGGTGAAAAGAAAAATAATGGACATAAAAGAGTTTTTTTCAATGTTGTGGAATTATTATTAGTATATGTTATACGTACATGTTGGACATTATCAACTTGATTATACTCACTTACCCATTTGTGGTGAAAAAGTTTTAAAAACCAATTTTGGTATAGAACTTTGAAGATAAAAAAAAATTCAAAAATTCAAAGAATGGCCTTTGTACTTGTCAATTTTTTTTATTGGTTCTTAATGAAAAGAATTAGTTGTTTGATGTTTATGAAGTGACTAGAAACAACAATTCTCTTATTTTAATTATTTTTCAAAAGACCAAAAGCAATAGTTCTTTGATTTTGAAAATTTTAAAGATCTCAAAATGTCAATTATTTAAAAAATCAAATAACAACACAACACTAGTTTTTTTTTCCATTAGTGATGGTGAATGGTTCTTGTCCTTTTGTGTGTATTTAGTTATTTATCAAGTAGTGCAATTGTAAGGGAAGGTGCATGAAATGAAATAATAATGTGTGTTATGCAATCCATGGTACAACCCTAAGCTTCTCAAGTCTTATACATGTAATTTCCTAATTCCCCCTCAACATTATTCAAGACTTAGAGATACATTTTTTTGTGACTTGAAGCTTAGGAGAAGCCTAGGAGAAAATAATGTGTTTCACATACTCTTCTCAATCACCTAAAGTACACAAACAAACCAAAGATGCGATTAATGGCAAAAATGAGCAATAATTTGAATGTAACATTAGGTTTGACACAATTACAAGATAGTGCCTAACAAGAAAAATATTTTCAATTTTCATTATTGTACTTGAACTATGATTAATATTTTAGCTACCTTTCTTGCACAATATTTCCAAAAGGATAAGAGGACAAAATGGTAATCTTGACCATGTTCCCCGGGGGCAACTTCCTTGGGGAGAAAGGGACAAAATGGTAGCTCCAACCATGTTCCCTTCCCCCAAGGAGCAACTTCCCAAAAGGAAAAAAGGATTTTCCTTGGGGGGAAGGGACAAAATGGTAGCCCCAACCATTTTCATTGAAGAGCCATTTCTATGGAGAAAAGTGGAGTTTCCTTGGGGAGAAGGAAACTAATATGGCAACCCCAACCAAGTTCCCCGAGGATCAAGTTCCCCCGCCCCCCCAAGGAGAAATGGACTTTCCTCAATGAGAAGGGGACTAAATTGCCTTGAGGAGAAAAGGAACTTGGAATGTCTCAATTTTTTCAGAAGAAAGTGCAAGGTGTAAACTTTTGTCCAAATCAAATGTTCTTTATATCGTTGAAAAGCTCTCAAAACATAAAATATCGAAAGTTATTTGGCATTTTCAATTTGAACTTATGAACTAACAATTATGGTGAAAAGAAGAACTATGAAACAAATAATGGTCAATTGATTTTCCCAATATATCATCAATTTGATTCCTAGGTTTTTCTTTTAGTTCATAACTTCAAATTGAAAATGCAAGATCATTTTTGATATTTCTATTTTAAGAGTTTTCTAACGATATAAAAGATGTTTGATTTGGACAAAAGTTTAATCCTTGGACTTGTTTTCTGAAAATTTTCACTTAGGCTTTTTTGCATTAAGGAAAATCCCTTTCTCCTCAAAGAAGTTAATCCTTGGGGAACATGGTTGGGGCTACCATTTTGTCCTCTTCTCTTTTCTCTTTGGGGAAAATATGTTTTCTGTAGGGAAGTTGCTCATATGGGAACATGGTTAGGGCTGCTATTTTGTCCCTTTTTCCTTGGGAATTTTTTTTTTCCCCAAGGGAAGTTGTTTCCTAGAGGAGATGGTCGGAGTTACCATTTTCTCCCCTTTTACCAAAGGAAAGTTCTTTTTTCCTCAAGCCTATTTTTTTAATCCATTTCATAGTGGAAGAAAAGAAAATTTGAGAAAATGATCAAACCTTAGATCTTTAGTTTGAAAGTAGAAATTTAACAACTAGATTTTTTTTTCCTTGGAAATATTGTGTACAAAAGATAATTAAAGTGTTAATCATATTTCAAATATAGTAAAGGAAATTCAAAAATATTTTTCTTGTTGGGTATTGTCCTACAACTATGTCAAGCTTGGTGCCACATTTAATTCATTGCTCCTATTTAGTGTTTGCCTTTTGTAATGTAATTTTGGGTTTTAAATTAAGTTTGTGACTCATCACAAACTCACACAAACACCTTGTCTACATTAGTGATTTTTTCTTTTATGAAAAACCTTTGGTTCTTGTTTTTAAAAAAAAATGTTGAATGGATCTAGTTTTAATTCTATTCCACAAAAAATGAAACCTCGAGTCTAATTTTTGAAAAAAAAAAAGGTTTTGGTTATGGAAATTAGACATAGTTCTTAATTCCAGGTAACTTGGTTTGAAACTAATAACTATTTGTCAATTAACCCCCAATTCTAGACCATTTTTTTCAAAAAAATTAAAATTCAAAAACTCCAAAAATTCCAATTTATAAAATTGGGTTTAGGTTTAAAGTCTAGAACTAGATTCACTTTTAAATGCCTTCAACTACAAAAATCAAACCCAATTTTAATTCAATTCTAGGTAACTAGAATTGAAAGCAAAAACTAATGGTTTTAACCAACCAAATAAATAACTACCTAACACTATTTTAGACTCCCATTTGAGGCATGGTTTTCATTGTAGTATATTTTACATGTCTCCATGTGGAATACATTGGAATGAAAAAATCTTGACTTGTTAAGTCCCTCTTTTAAAATCACTACACTTTGTGGATTCATAACTTTTTTTTAATATGACCAATTGGGATGTGCAAACCATTTCTTATAGCCCTTATAAAGAAAATTCCAATTTCATGTCAAGTTGGTTGGGAGTCATTTTAGCACTTTGTGTTTTGATTTTTCAAATTGCAATAATTTTATAAAAAATACATTTTCATTTGGCATGCAAGACCCACTTTTTTATGGTTCTTTTTTTGAACAAGGATATAAATATCACTCAATTTGAACATGTTTACAATTCTTTCATAGATTAGTCTAAACTCTTAAAAACTCCTTGAAAGGCTTAACATTCAAAACAAAAAAAACTTCTTGTGGGGCTTCGGACTCCCTTTTATTGATTCTCACACACCTTTCACTTCCTATTAAAATGTGTTTCACATATTTAGCTTATGTTATGCTTTGGTTTTGTTCTTGACCCATCCCATGTTATATGATCTTAACTTTGGTTAGGAGCCTAAGGTCATGAAAAGGTAATTAAAAGTTGTGGAAGTTCAATCTAGAGTGTAATGTGGCTTTGTTTTTTGGGGATTGAAGATTTTTAAAATTGAAATAGTGCAAGTTGTGTCATCCTATGAGTTAGTTGAATTGTAGAAGTTTGTTAGAATCTTGCTAAGCATTGCAAACCTAAATCAAAATTTTATGTGAAATTGAGTGATTTTTGGTATTATTTGATAGAGCAAATCTTCAAAGAATGTGTGAGAAAATTTGAAATATGTTGTTTATTGAGTATGGTTATTGTCACAAGATTGGTAGAAGGCACACAATATAAGGAAGAGAGAATGTTCTAGTGCATGTTTTTTTTTTTTTTTTATATAAATTGTATGTCACACAATTCACAAACAAGCATGTGAGTGAAATTGAAGAATTGAGTAGTGTATGTAGTTGAATGTGTACCTACTAATATTGTTTTCAAAATGTTGATGATGCCATCTGTTAAAGTAATGCGAGTTTATGGTTTTGGTTTACATAGTGTGGCAAAATCAATGCATTCATGGATGTTTGGTTTAATTTTAGTGATGTGAATTACACATCAATCTAATGATATATAATTATGTAGGGTTGAGATTGTGGCGGTGTCTACGTTATTTGAACCATTGGTGTAATGGTGTAAGCATAAGCATTTTTTTTTTTTACGATGTTGTAAAAAATGACCAATTTTTTTGGTTGTAAAAAATCAACCCTTTTCCATCTTTTCCTTCATGTATTTGTAATATTTATTATTTGGTGTAGTGCAACAAAAAAGGTTCACAAATCACTACTAAAGGCACTAGGGTAAATCTTGTTTGTATACTTAAAAACATGCATTGTATTATTGTCTTTTAGGATATCTAGATGGGGAGGTTTCAAAATTTTTGTTGAAACTAGATTTGGATTTGGATGTTGTAAATGACCTTTTTGTTGTTGAAACCTAAAACTTGAACCTAAAAAACTTGAACTTGGATCTTGTTGTTGTAGTTGTCCTTTTAAAAAACAAGTCCAAACTTTTTTTAAAACTATATAAGTGCAAGTTTTTGGAAAGGACCGAATAGTCAAAAGGATTGCTATTTGAGCACGTTATTAGTTTATAATTGCATTGCATGTACATAGCAATCAATACACAATCTTTTACCTGGGCTTTGTGCACTAGTTGGATGAATAAAACTAATATTGCAAATTAAATTTTATTAGTTTTAGTTGGGTTCAATTTAGATGGAACCAAAACCCAATTTAAAACCACACTAGACTCCAATTTTTTATTTTTTATTTTTTTCAGAAAAAATACAAAATCAAAGGTTATATGAATTCAAAAGACCATTCTCAAAATTGCACTTAAGATTCTCAAAACCGAGAGGGGAAAAAAAAGAAAAGAAAAGAAGAAAAAACCCAAAATTTCACTTTCCTTAGAAAACCAAGAAATGTGGGACCGAATGAAAACAACATCATAATCTACCATCCATAAGTTCTTAAGCTTTTCATTCATCCTTTCACTCAGTGTTCACCAAGCATAACCTCTCTCGGCCTTCCTTCATCTGGACAGGACATTTGAATATGAGTTTTCATCCATTGAGAAGAAGAGGATTACATAGAATTTCATCCATAACTTTCCATCCATTGAGAAGAAGAGGATTACATATCTTTTCATCCATAGCTTTTCATCCATTGACAAGAGGGTTACACTGTTGCTCTGGAACCTTTGAATGATAAGTTATGTTTGAGAACCGGCTTGAGGTCATTGGTTACCAGAAATAAATAAATAAATAAATAAATACCTTCAACATTGCTAACGCTCCCGTTGGCCCAAAATGATTCCATAACTGGTTTACGACTTGGATGAAAAATTTCATAGTCACTCTACACATGGATGAAAAGAGAGAAAATCACATTCATCAGCAACCCAACTAATAATTAGCACAAGGTACCACCACCCACCCTAGGCTCTCTCACATTGGCCCAATGATTCCATAACCGTTTGGCAACTTGGATGAAAATTTCATAACCACCGCTCTACATGGATGAAAAGAGAGAAAATCTCATTCATCAGCAACCCAACTAATAATTAGCACAAGGTACCACCACCCACCCTAGGCTCTCACATTGGCCCAATGATTCCATAACCGTTTGGCAACTTGGATGAAAATTTCATAACCACCACTCTACATGGATGAAAAGAGAGAAAATCTCATTCATCGGCAACCTAATAATTAGCACAAGGTACCACCACCCACCCACCCTAGGCTCTCTCACATTGGCCCAATGATTCCATAACCGTTTTGCAACTTGGATGAAAATTTCATAACCACCACTCTACATGGATGAAAAGAGAGAATATCTGGGATTCATTCTCATGAGGGATTGATAGGTGTGTCTAATAATAATAATAATAATAATAATAACCAGCTGGAGGGAGGGGCGCATGCTGGTTAGTGTGAATAGGGTCTGTCTGGGTGGGCGCCTTAACTATTCACACTAACCTATGCGCTTGAGTCGGTTACCTAGTCCATAATATTTCCTGCACACTAACTGACACCTGCAAAGTTCGTAAGGGGTGGGGGGCGGGGGGGGGGGTTAAGTTAAGCGTCCTGCCCTGCCAGCGTCTCTCCCCTCATTGCCGACGGGAGTCAGAGGCAGCAAAAGCAGGACGTGGGTAAATTAATGATTGATGATTCATGGATACAGTTAAGATAGAGAACAGTCAGTTAGTCAGTCTCTTCGTGTCAGTTAGTCAGTTCCCGTCCTTGACTGGTTTTTCCGTGCTCACTAACTGCTCACTAATTAAGCTACCTTACTCTACTAACTGACACTCTGCTCCTTCCCCCCCCAGCCCCTCTCTGCCCTCTCTCTCTCTCTCTCTCTCTCTCTCTCGCACCGTGCGTCTGTGTGTGTGTGTCTCTTTCTCTTCTGCTTTGCATTTTGCCTCCGACTCAGCTTGTCTCTCCTGCAGCTAGTCCGTTGCTTCGTTTCTTGAGTACCAAGTCACCGACCAACAAGACCCATATTGTCTTCTGCCTGATCTTTCCACCCAAGTTCTAACCTCATGGTGTAGCTCAGCCCCTGATCATCATCCCTGCAGCAGCAGCAGCAGCTCATCTCTGATTATTCATCTAGTATACAAAATGCCCCTAATTTGTACATTCCTTCAATGTTAGGGCGAGGCGGATCTGTTGTCGTCGTTGATGACGTTGTTGCAGCAGAGGAGAGCTGTTACTGCATTCAACATCAGATTGTTCTGATATTTGTTGTTGTTGTTGTTGTTGTTGTCGTCTAGTGGGTTCTTTTTGTTCGCTAGTTGGCTCTTAACTTGTGAGTCCTCCATTTCCTGGAATCTTTTGAGAGAGAGAGAGAGAGAGAGAGAGAGAGAGAGAGAGAGAAGAGCTTGGGTCCTTGGAACAAGTTTGTATCTTTTTGTGTTTCTGTTTCTCTCTGAGAGACAGAGAGAGAGCTTGGGTGTGAAGAGGATCAGTCCGGAGTTTTTGTTTTTGGTTTAGATTTGTAGCAGGACTAGAGTAGTGCAGGCCTGCAGAGTCAGGAATTGATCGATGAGGCCTAGAGGAGGCGCGGTGGACGAGAAAGTGGCAGCAGTACTAGTGCCGCCGTTTTTCAAGTGTCCGATATCGCTGGAGCTGATGAGGGATCCGGTGGTGTTGAGCACGGGGCAAACCTACGAGCGGAGCAGCATCGAGCTCTGGCTGAAAGCGGGAAACCAGACCTGTCCCGCCACCATGCAAAAGCTGTCGTCCTTGGAGCTGGTGCCCAACCACACGCTCCGCCGTCTCATCCACAACTGGTGCCGCGAAACCCAGGAAGTTGGCTCCACCACCTTGGACGCGAGCCTGGTGCCAATCCTCGCGACTCCCAAACTGCGACAGGCCCTGATGTGTGTTCCTGATACTGTGGCTACCATGCTGCATCAACTCCGAAGCTCGACAGCTGATCCTTTACCCACTCTCAAGAACATCAGATCGCTAGCTCGGGAGAGCGAGAGGACCCGCAAATGGATGCAAGAATCCGAGGTCGCAGTCTCAGTGCTCGCTTCTGTGATGATCAGTGCAGCAGCAGAAGAAAGTAGCAGCTCTGCAGCTACTGTAGAAATCCCATCATGTTGCAGCTCAATGCAGCTGCGGAAGACGAATATTGAAGAACAAGACGAAGGGATCGGCTTGAATGCAGCTGCTGGAGCTCAACAACAACAGCATAATTGCGGAGTTTTCAGTCTAGAGGCTAGCGAAGAAGCTCTGGCCATTCTTGCTCTCCTCACAAACAGTCGACATCGGCGAGAGCTTCTGAAACCCAGGTCGGTGGCAGCCATAGCTTGGTTTTTGTGCAAGGGAAGAAGCTTGGATGCTAAGGTAAATGCCGCAACAGTGTTTGCGGCAATAATGCAGCAGGCATCATTGGAAACAGATGATCAGTCACAAAGCCAGAGCAGCTGCAGCATCGGAGCTGCAGCAGAGATGATACCACCGAAAGCTCTAGTGCTAGAAGCTCTAGCCAAGATGTTACGAGAGGATTTGTACCCCAAGGCCATCCAAGCTTCCTTGAAAGCCTTGCTGACAATCTGCATTCCGAGGAGAAACAGGATCAAGGTAGTGGAGGTGGGATCAGTGATTCCTTTACTCATAGAGCTTCTTCCAGAGGCCAACAGAAGCAATATAGAGCTTGCACTAGGGGTACTGGAGCTTCTCTGCACAACAGCAGAAGGAAGAGCAGCTGTTGCTGATCATGCCTTAGCCATGGCAGCTCTTGTGCACCATCTCCACACTGTCTCTCACTTGGCTACTGAACTCAGTGTTGCCATCATCTGGTCTGTTTGTAAAGCTTCCTCTGATTGTCAGCTCCTGGCTGCTCAACAATCAGGTTTGTTCGCAGCTTTGCTCTTGCTTCTTCAGCTCAACTGCTCTCCTCGTACCCGGCTCAAAGCTCATGAGCTGTTGAAGCTTTTGTGCAACCCATGGATGCAACTGCAGCAGGAAACTCCCTGTGCAGCCTGGAATTTTATAACAACAAAATCTCCACTTGGAACTAGTCTTGCCACAACTGCACTTTAACAGAGCATGAGCAGCTTTCCATATCCAGCCAGCATGAGCAGTTTTCCATATCCAGCCAGCATGAGCAGCTTTCCATGTCCAGCCAGCATGAGCAGCTTTTCATGTCCAGCATGGGTTTCCCATATGTCCAACATGGGTTTTCCATATCAAGATCAACTTCCTGACAAAATTTGTAAGAAGAAAACTCTAGAGACACTCTTTGGTGAAGTTTGGCAAGTTTTTGTCAACAGTCACCAAAACCATCATCTCTTGGAGATAATTGATCATGAGGGAGGCTGGCCTCATGAGATTTAAGGCCAGATTCATGAGATAGTTGCTGACCTTGTTACTTGTTGTATCATGAATGTAGACAAAAGTTTTTTTTGCAGAATTGACATACATAGTAGTATCAGAAGAAGGAATTTGTTATTTTCATTTTTTCCCAGAGAGGAGCTTTTGACTCCCTGAAGTCTGGGAATGTTGTTAAAAGCTCATTCTGGTGCTTGTTGCTCATTCTTGGCATTTGTTTTCTTCCAGAGCTTTCTCAAACTACTGCATCAGTTTCCATCGTCTTTATTTTCCTTTTTTTTTCAGTCTGGAGTTTTTTCAGCTGGAAAATTTTGTCTTTGTGATTGGGTTTTGAGTCTAGCAGTGAAATGGCCTTTGTAGTACTAATTTTTTTTTCACTCCTTGGAAATTCTCTGAGGCACTGGAAATGGTGATTGATCAGTCCTACACTACTTGGTAGTGTATGGTACCAATTGTGTGTCTAGTGCTTCTAATAAGAATATGGGCAAGTTCAAGCAAAACTAGCTTTTCAGCAAATTTTGTAATGAGGAAAGGTCGACACCTTTTGACATCAACTCACGATTGAGGTTCTTCAATACTTAGCTTCATTGGTCTCCTTCACAAATATTAGAGCGACACCATTGACCCTCTCCCTAAATGGTGAGCTGATCCATGATTGTTTCTTCTTCATCTCTTCTTTTCACATGTAGGATGAGGGAAGATGTCTGCATTAGTCCTATTTTCTTTTATAGAAAATAAATAAATAAATAAAAATCAATTTCCATATTCGGCTTCTATTATACCTCTCAAAGGAACTGATTATGAGACCAAGTCATTATTTATTTTTTCAAATGCCAAAATCATCATAATATAACATATATGTGCATTTTCATATTTTGCAATGCATGTGGTTATGATGGATTTGTTTGAACTATGGTGACTAACTAACAAATAGATTTTCTTTTGCCATTTTATTTCCATACATCAGATTAATTAACTTGCACTAGATTCTTACCATATTCTTTTGGATCTCCTTCAGATTTTTCTAACATTTGCCATTATAAAAATGCTTTGGATGTATTCTTAATGCTATCGATTGGTTTCATTCTATGTGATATTTTTTTGATAAGAAGTTTGAGATAATGTTATCATGTGCTCATGTTTGCAATTCCAATTGCACAAAGTAATCATCTTTTCTCACTTCAAAATGTGCCATACTTGTGTAAATTTTTCTACGTACCCTTCCATTTACGCACTAATACCCGCATGGTATGCATAAGGCAAATGACAAAACATTTACCCTACCCTTTACCTTACGAACAGAGTAAAATGTTTGTGGTTTATCTTTACCATTTTTACCTGAATTGATAATCTTGCAAATCCTATATTTCCTTACCTTTTACCCCAGGTTGCAAAATTTTTTGAAGCCTATATACCAATGTCGGGCGGTCATTAGAGACAGGAATATATCCTCAGCGGTTTTAGGTTTTATTGGTTCTTAGGTTCATAATCATGATTCTCAAATAAATCAAAGACCTAGTTCTGACACGTAACCATGATTCTCAAAATTTTTGAAAACAATCGAATAACAAGCCATAATAAAATTGCCCAGTTTCATTGCTAGTTCTTTCATGAAAACTGCAGATTCTTTAAGATTTTTGAACTAACTAAAACAGGCAGTTTTTATTTTAATTATGGTTTCTATTCAAAGAACCAGAATTGGTGATCCTGAAACAATTTAAAGACTGGAACTGGCGGTTCTTTATAAACTAAGTATCTGCACTACACTGCTATATACCCTTTACCTTTATTCTCACTTTGGAAATTTTCTGAAGCCCATATACCTTCACCTGGCTGATACACAATTTATAATTATATGTATTTACCCTTACCGAACTGATATATTAAAATAGATATATACCCACCCAACTCTGGGATTTCTTTGCATAAAGTGAAGCATTGAAAATATTCTTGAAATTTTTCAAAATCACAATTTTTGCTGTTATAAATTGTTAGTTTAAAAATACCTGACAATAGTTTATTTTTGGTCACAAATAGTTTTTGCATTTGCAAAATATGACCTTCACATCATTCATTATCTCCAAACTGTAGGTTGAGAAAGGGAAGAAAATTTGACCCATTAGAAAATTCTACATCCTAAAAGCACTTTCTCAAATTCTGCTTAAGTCATTGCCACCAGGTTTTTAACCATCTCAATTCTAATCACCAATTTGACTAACCAAAGAATCGAACAAGAGAAGAATAGAATGAGGAAACTTCCTTATCCAACTGCAGAATGTGCACTAACTGTGCATGTGCAACGAGGCCATTGACCTAATTCATAAGCAATCTTGAATCAATGAATTGGATCCAAGTTATGCAGACTTGCACTTGCTAAAGAAAGCCATTGCATCAAACACACACAAAGCACAGAGAAATGTGCAATGCCCTTTGGAACCCAAGGTGGATTTCTGTGTACCTGTGTAACCCCTTACAGTGAAGATGTAACTTCTCTGCCACCTTGGTATCTACAAGATTACCATGGGTCAGCCTGTGAGCTTGTCTTAACAACTGGATAGATATATAGCATGTCAATGCACACTTTCTTGCCAATAACACTCCAATCCATGTTGCAGAATTTGCACAGAATTTACAGTTTTAACTCACCAATTAATGGTTTCTGGGAAAGCTTGTAACAGGCAATCTCTATTCCCTGTGACTGCTGGGCTTTAGCAGGATCAAGAGGTTTCTTGGGTGGGGGAACTGGGTCATGGTCACAGGGTTTGTGGTTGTACCTCTAATTCAAGGAGACACCAGTGCCCCCAACCCCAACCCAACACCCAGCCCCTCTCTCCTCCTGCCCTGTCACTCCCAGATATATCCAGCTGAACACTTTGGTACTCGCAGCAAAAGTGTGTTGTTGACATCAATGCTGCACTAGATTCACAATGCATCAATGCACTACTGACAGTGTCCAGCTACATTAGCCATTGTCAATCAAATAAGTAAAGCATTTTCTTATTAGTCAGTAACAATTTCTCCCAAGACTATGAACCACGTCAATGATGAGCAGCATCGGGTTCATCAGATTTCAGAAACTTTTGTATGTTATATAAGAAGCCTGGGAAACACTTTCTTGAAAGACTGTAATCAACAAATATTCCTTGTGGTAAAACTCCATCACTTCAAGTAATTGAAGATTGGGTTGGTTTCCTTCACCTTCTTCTTCACCAAGAAGAATTAGAGACAGATATAGAGCACATCACACTCACACTCATAATTCTAGAAACAAACAGTACAACAATGAAGTTTGGGTCCAAGGTTATGAACCGTCTACTGTCACCCAATCACAGCATGAAATGAGAGTAAAAGAATTACACCACAATCCTTTCCTCAAGGGGACATCTTTGGTCCAGGAACCCTGGCAGTAGAGATTCAGTCTTCAGCCACATTGCTTGGAGTAGCTTCTTCAGGTTCACCTGTTTCACATTCGGGTGAACAAATGAAAATTGACAACTTTATGGGACTGATCAAATATGCTAAGCATCTCCAATTGTACACCTTCTAAGAAAAAATCAGTAAAATTTGTCACTGGTCTACAGTTTGCATCCCAACAGCAAAGGAAGTCCAAAACATGAACTGACAATGTTCCATTTCTTGACCTAGTCAAACATCTCAGATTGAAGCTAACTAAAAGTCAAAACAGAGGGTGAACACAAAAATAGAAAGTCAACTCCCGCATAAAGAGTTGTGCTGATCAAATGCAACAGAGACAGACACCAAAAAATCTCAGAACCCCATGAATTACTAAGTAATGGAAGTAATGTTCTGCAAGAGTGGGAGTTGCAACCAAATTTTGACATACCTTCCACTTCACCATCTGCAGGGAGAAGGGACGATCGTCTGGAAGGGAGTGATTGATGAGGTGTGGGCTGCACAACATAAAGCAAAATATGTAAAAGTGAGCCACTAAACATGAGTTTCAATAAATTCCACCTAGGCTGTTAGCAACATAATTTAGTGCCCACATACATATCAGCTGAAGGTGCACCTGAAGTTTGGGTCGGAGTGCTTCAATCATGCTGCGTGGCTTGTGACCTGGAGGCTCTTTCCCCTGCTGCTCCAAAATCAAATCAGCCATTTAGCTGTCTTTTACAACAACACAAAAAGTTGAGAGGTCTCTGCCTTGCAACAATGAATCTAACTCATCCAAAAATGCAACTCATGCAAATCCCAGCCCAGGTCATAATCCCTTCTTGCCAAAAGCTATATTTATGGTACATTGTCACATCATATCAACTGCTCAAAAGGTTTGATAAAAGGCCTCATCACTCTCAGAGTGGTCCTCTGTGGACTTCCCCACATGCCTTTGAAAAGCCGACACAGTGTTGATCATCACTGAGTGTGACCATGATATCCTTATGTACACAACAAAATTCATTCAATGCAGTCAGATGACACAGACAGTGCCCGAAGAAATGTTGAAGCAAACCTTCCCCAGTGCCCAGTCTGCTGAATCAAAGAAAGCACGCTCATGATCCTGTGATCAGCAAAAACGATACACTTCAGCATATATTTCTGTAAAACACTCCATCCATCAAAGTTCTCCCATAGGCTGCCATGACATGCAGATATATCTGTTACCATGTTCTGTCCTATTCTGGACCAAAGTCAACAGAAGGATGGTTCACATCCATCATATGTGCCACAAAGAAGCAATTGAGAAGGTTGGTGATGTCAGAAATATCTTAAGCTCATACCAAGTTTTTGGGTGATCCACAAGACTGAAGATACCCACAATTCCAAGAAACTATAGAACATATCCTGGTAGCTCAGCAATACTTGGTTTGGGGAGTCACTGGTATCTACCACATCCTCCATGCTCACTAAATTCCATGCATTATAACAATGCCATTCTATGCTGTTTAAACAGAAATGAAACTTGTCAAGAGCACACTCAACCATAGAGCTATAGAAATATGTCATTCTCCTCTGAAACTTGATCCCAGATGCCCATGTGCATGAAACTGACCTTTGAAATGAGAGGGGGTTTCTTAGGCATAAGACCACCATATTTCTTCTTCAAGATCGCTTCCTACAAATGACCAAAAACCCACATGACAAGGGGATGACCAACAAAAGGGGCACAGATCAGCACTAAGGAAATCTAATCAACAATTCCCCCTTTAAGCTCCATGATTTCCACCACAGTAATACTGGATGAATCCCCCAGTGTGAAGAATCTCAAATAGTAATCGTGTCCACAATTGATAAACTTGTCTGTGTGCATGCGTACCCAACATCACACAGCACTGCCAAAAAATGCTTATACAACTCAAAAGAAACCAGAGAAGAGCCAGTATGAAAAGAATGCACAATCTTAGCCTACTTACCAGCAATAAATTAGAGTTTTTCCATATCTTACACCTATGACAGAGCTCAAATCTCTCACTGAGACATGCACTACGAAACCATGAACTACATGTTCTGATCAATTCACACAGCTTTTCTTTCACTGTACTTTGATTCATGTTCCACTTCAGTAGGTGCTGTGGACAGTATGTTAAGGTCTATAGTAAGTACCTCTTCAGCAAGAGATGGTATTGGTGTACTGATATCTTTATGGCTGGGATTGCCAACATTATCCCCTGCATCTCCCATTTCCACCTTTCTACTTTGGATGTGATGATGAGATCCTTATTGTGGAGACCTACAAGGAAGTTATTAAGAAGTTATGATGTACTCCAAACAAAAAGCACAATCCAAGTTTGGTTCAGAGATTTTGTACAAGCTCCTGTGAAGGAACCACATAGAGAGCTTGTGAAAGAACCACACATAAACGGATTAATCCAGTAGCACACTGAAGAAGACCCCTCTCTCAGACCCCGACAGAACATGGCAGAGTTCCTGTCGTGATGTTGATTCTAGTAATTTGCTCTTTCCCTGTGCAAAACAGATCAATGTTTTTGTTTCGCACGGAGCCTGGTGGAAAATAGGCAGCAGCAAAGAAGAAACTGTCGATTCTCTGTCAGATACACAACAACGAAATTCTTGATCCTCCTCTCCTTTGCAAAACCGTAGCATCAGTGACTAGAGAGATCAACGCCGCTGAAGGAGAGAAATTGCAGACATACTCTCGCATCGATTGTTTGTTTGTACACAGAAACCAGAAGCTGCTAACCTTCAACGAGAACTTGCATATTTACAAAACGGCAAAAGATAGAAAGGACTTAGAGAACAGCAACGAACAAGAAGGAAATACAAGAATGAATCACCAGGCAGTATGCTCATCAGGAAGATTGAAACCTTAGCTGAACGTTCGAGCTCGTTGTCGGGACGACCGCTTGCGACGTCGGCGAGGAATGAGCGTCGACGTCGACTACGGAGCGCGCGCCTTAACGCTCCGGAATCGAGACTTGCCTAGGGTTTGATCAATCAATCAATCAATCCAATATCTTCTTCTTCCACGGCCATGATCCCTGGGATCCTCCCCCGCAAACAACATCCATCCAGAGAATAGGATCCGGAGGAGCTTTTGAAGATTCGTCGCATGAAATTGCTCCAACAATAGAAAAAGGATCTGCAGTGGAGCTTTCCATCATCCTGTGGGCAGTAGCAGTCGTAGTAATAGTCTTGTTGACATGATTGACACATGCTGGCACATTTGAGGATGCTTGCAAGAGTGTTTTTTTAAGACACAGAATGCTCGGACACACATACAGGTTGCTTGAAAGAGTGTTCAAACACCACAAAATGCTTGAACACAATATGGCCTCTCAAGGACTGCCAGGATATGTCACATGTGGTGAAGGTTTTGCAGCCAGGCTGATTCGTTCACAGGGTTATTACATGGCTGTGTAGCAGCAATTGCTAGAGCATATGCAGTCCTGTGCAGCTCTACTAGAATTCTTCTAGATGGTAATCCTTCCTCACCTCATTTCTACTGTGAGTCTGAAAGAGCAAAAAAGAGGTCAGTTGGGTTCATCATTCTGTGTATCAGCTTTCATTAAGGTTTATAAGTTGAGATTTCATTGCATTGCTCCTGTAGAAACATGATGTTGAAACTTGTTGGAGGTATAGAGAAATCATGGGTTTCCCGACTGAGAAAAAGGAAACCCTAATGAAACCCAAAGGGATTGGGGAATTGGGTATTCTTCAGGGAAGAGAACTAGAGATTGGTTTTGATTAGTGGTGCTTCTGGGTTTTGCATCATGATCTTGAGGGAACTTGTCTTTTGAACTGTGATTGGAAAGTCTCTTGGATCATGAGGGGGAGGAGGAGGAGGAGGAGGAGGAGGAGGGAAAAGAGAGCGTCCCCCCAAGTTCTTGAACAATGTGTTGAAGTACAATTTGCATGTCTACTGGGTTTGATATCAGGGAAGGAAGAAAGAAGTTGGCAAGATTTCAAAACTCAGGTCCGAAAAAAAGGTTGTAGTTCTGATCAGAGAGGAAAGGAAGAGTTTGAAATTGAAGTGCATAGGTGAAACTGTTTCCGCATCTATGTCTAAATAAGATCAAACAATGCCCAAAAATGGAGCTAATGTTCTGCTCTGGGATGATAAAAGCTCAGAGTTAGGTACCTCATGCAGCTCAAAAGAGCGCTGCAAAAACCAGCAGAAGAAGGTGGTATCTTGCAGAGCACTTGCAAGCAAGTCTAACAATGCCCAAAATGCTGTATGCTCTACTACAATAGAATGATGAAGCTCAGGGAAATGGAGGTCCAAATAGGGGCCCAAAACCAATGGAAGAGAGTGAGTAGGTTCATGCAGAGAGTATTTTTCAGAGACATTGGTGACAAGGGATATAGGGGCTGACCATGAAAGTTGTGATGAGAGATGGGTTTAGGGTTTAGGGTTTAGGGTTTTTAGTTTATTACAAGAGGAAATTAAAAAGATCAGTGCACCAGGTGCCCAGTAAAATAAAATATATGGCTCATTTTCACTTTCGTTTATTTTTATTTTTTCATTTATACTATTTATTTAGTTTTTTTTCTTTTGTTTAAAATTTACTTTTGTCTATTTATTTTACACTTTTGTTTTAATTTTATTTCTCTCAAATTTTTACTTCTATTTAAATTTTGAAGTCTTATTTCAACTTTTGTTACACTATCATTCTCAAGTAAAAGAATTTGGAAGACAAACAAACATTAAAAAAAAAGAAACTACGTAGTGCAAATTGAAAGAAAATCACCATGACAATTTTATTGAGTACAAAACAATGGCAATTGGATTCATAATACCTTAACAAATGTATGAAAACGTATCACAAAGTGTACAAAATTTGTTAGTGTGTGTCAAAATTGTGATATGAATGTATCAAAAAGCAAATGTATCATAAATTTAATGTAATGTATCAAAATGTAAATGTATTTGGATGTAACTAAAACTAAGGTCACAAAACATCAACTCAAATATCATCATTTAGTTGTAGTTGTTTGCATGTTGTGAAAGACACTTACAACAACAATTGGATATGAAATTGTGAAGGTTATATTGTGGTTTGTCATATTTGAAAAACAATGACCTTTTGCATTAGTGACAATTGTAAGACCTTTTTCATATTTACCATTATATCTCTCAAAGAAGCAAATCCCTTCACAAAATCCCTAAATTCCAAATCCTGTTCATAACATAATTGAGTCGCAAATTTCTTAGAACATATAATTGTAGACTTTGATGATTCAAACATCTACAATTCTAGCAACACATTCTCCTTGTTTGATGGCTCCTCCAAGATTGAAAGCACAAAAATAAAAGCACATACATCATTAGCTTACATCATAAATAACAAAGATTTTTTTTAAATGATCAAAAAAATCATATTCATATTAAATCATAAGGTCACTAAAATCATAATCTAAGATCGAAACAAAAAAACAACGAATAAATGAAGACATTTCAAACATACAAACATAAACCACAAGTATAAAAAATTACATTTAGTTTTATCTTTTTGAACATTTATTGCTCTTGAATCAAGGCTTCTTTAAAAGATAATGAATGATTTCCATTGATTTCACCGTATATAATTCGTTGCATAGCTTGATTTCTAATCCCTTGATTTGTTTGATCATACTTACAATGATGAAACAAATCAGACATTTCAAAGTGAGGAAAAGAAAAAATTTAAAAAATAACAAAAATAATAAAAATATTCACTTTGCATAGTTTGTTAAATTGTGATGTCTAGAAACCTTCATCTCATACTCCACCAAGACCAATGCATCTACCATTTGCAAGATAACAATATCCTATTAGTTTTGTTGGTATACTTCAACAAAACCATGTCTTTTTCACCCCAATATTATGACTACAATGACATATTATGTGATTGAGCGATTTGTCCAAAATAACATATATGGGTACTTTTTGTTTACTCCTTTGCCTTCCCCCCCCCCCCAAGTAGGTGTGTCCAATATGACTAGTTGTGCATACATTTCTAGTCATATTAGACATTGTCTTTTAAACATGGACTAAACGATGCCTACATGATGGTAGTGCACATAGTAGTGTGACTAGTTTTGATCATTCCATATTCTTTCATGGTGGCAATGTGATTTTAGTCATTCCCATTGCAATGTGTAGTGCAATATGTTACATGTGCTAGATTTAGGTCAATGCAAATGTTACTTTTGATACATGATGTGCCAAGTGTATATTTGAAAATTTCATTTTTTTCATGTTCATGAAAATAGTATGATCTAATTACAATAATTTTAAAATTTTTTTTTGACTCTTGAAACTTTCACATAAGATTTACCACACCCAACTTAACAATGTTAATATCTCAATATAATTTTTAAAAATTGTATTTCAATTTCCTAGCTTAATTGCTAAAATCACCTTTTTAATACATGTAAGGTGAAAGCATGGTAAAGTAAACAATTTTTTATCCTTGTCACCAAAAAAAAAAGTAGTTAGAAATAAGTTTTAATGTATTGAAAGTAAAAATATTTTTTTAATTTAATGATCAACACAAGATAATTTTTAATTTTATCACAATGATGTTGATTAATCACATATCTAATATGCATTCAAGTAAATTTAAAAAAATTAATTTATCTTTATTTTTTATTTTTTTTGGTTGTTCAAATTTGTACAAGTAGATGAAAGTAGATGAATTATTGAATATTCTACATTTTCAACACGATGTAATTTTAAAATATATTTATAAATTCACAATTTTTAAATATTATAATATAATATATCAAACTTCTAATGAAAAAGTAAGTTTAAACTCAATTTGACCAATCATTTTCAAACATATTTGTTATTTATTTTTATGGTGCCAAAGTTTCTCAAATTTTGTAATCACTTCATTATAAACTCAAAGAAAAGCACCATGTTTTTATTATGTTATTTGAAATTATTTTCAATCTACTTTCTTCTATTGGTGTAAAAAATTAAACCATTTTTTGATTGCCTTGGGATAATTACTTTTTCTATAGACTTTACCATGCTTTCACCTTATAACCAAAAATTGAAAATCAAATAAACCATGATTTCTTATAATGAATGTAATAATAAATGGGACCAAATGGATGTTCTACATGCAAGGGTGAAACAAATGCAAATACTTACTGGTCATCACATAAGCATTTTGTCCACACTCTATGCAATCAATGGCATATCAAGATGTTCATGTTTAAAGTTTGTACCACCATTGGCTATGTGAAATAGGGATCTTGACCATGTTGTTTCTAGTGTTTTTTTTATTGTGTCATGATTGAAATCCTTTGGTCCATGGCAACATAAACATGGGTGTTCATAGTTTCATAAACCTTGTTGGTTTGCTTTATATTATTTGACTTCATATAATAGTTGATGTTCCACAATTGTATCCATTTTTACCCATTGGCAACTTCAATACTTTTTTGAAAGACCACCATGTTTGCAAGTTTGACCTTAATGCATTTAGCTAAAAATCAATCAACTATTTGAACTTCCAGATCAAGTTTTTCCTTTGCATAATCACCATATTGGCAAGGGTCCAAAATATCCTTTACAAGAAAGGAATTGAAGAGGCATTCATAAAGGTTAAAAATACTAGACAAGCCAAATTGCCATCCATAAAGGTTTTAGAATCCCTACTAACTTTGGCATTTTCAATTATTAACTCATTAGAATAAAAAAATCAACAAAGTGTCAACAAACTCCATGGAAAAACCTACAATATCTTAAACACATCACTTGTAACAAAACAAAACAAAACATTAAAAACACAATCAAAACAAAACAAGGACCACATAGTAAGACTAGAACATTTGTAATCGTGACAATAAAAAACACATAAAAAAAAAGGCCCAAGCATTTTTTTGTTGTTTGTAGAAAGTGAAAAATCCTTTTTTAGTTTTAAATAAGGGAGTAAGGTCTCAAGGGTTGGTTTTCACCCCAATGAAACCTTGTGCATTGAATATCAATTCAAATATCTTTTCAAATTTAATAATTTTAATTTTATCTATTTAATAATTTTCCTTGTGAAAATCAACCTAAATTCTTAATTGGTTTCACTTTATTTCTAATACTTACTCACATTGGTTTATATGGAAAGACGTTATAACTTTTTGCATGTTACAATTCATAAAATTGCATTGCCTTTCACACATTTCAATTCCATTCTATGACATTTGAAAACAATGATGAATTATACGAATGTAGTCCAATACAAAAGAAATTAAAAAAACTATCAAATGTTCTCCTCCAAAAGAATTGACTTTCCATGCAAAAAAAAAATAAAATTGAATGAAATTACATATAATTATAGATGATATTTTGGGATGAACTTCAATTCATTGTAAGATTCCATGAATTTTCATGGATTTCCATTCCATTAAGATGGTTTCAAATCCACATTATTCATCAAAATGGATTAAAAAAAAGACATGAAATTTGAATTCAAAACCTCTCATTGTACTTTCAATATGTTCAAAAATAAATTTATCAGTTATCATAATTTAAATTTATAAAGAGTTTCAACCTTAAATAACTATAAGTCAAAAAAAAATTTAAGGAAAAAAGAGAAGGGAGGAAAAATTGGGTGGGGTTAAGCATCCATGTGGATCTTGTGCATGGTAAAGCTTGAGGGGGGGAGGGCTTTAAGTTGGGAATAAGGGCCCATTGAGGTGGAGTTGGGTGTGGGCTTAATTCCACCCTAAGGGCTTTTACATGACTTAAAAATCATTGTTGATGAAAACAAATCATGTATACCTTTCAAACCCTAAACCCTAAACCTTTCAAAAACCCATTTGGTATCACAAGAAAGAAAGAAAGATTGACAAGCATTTCAAAAAAAAACATAATGCTTGCCTCCACATGCATTATGTCTTTTGAAATGTCGATCTATTTTTCAATGTTTTGTAAAGTATCATTTGGATCACTAGAATAAGCTATGGAGGTTCTTACCAACAATGATTAGGTAAGGTTAACCTAGTAGATTCGAAGAGAACTGAATTCCTCACACAATTCGAGTTCCAACTCGAGATTTATCCTTTTTTGCTTTCAACTAACACTTGCAATGACATTCAAGGAATGAAGATGGTGACCATTAACGAGCAAATGACCTCGCAAGGAGCTCTTGCTCAAAAGCTGAGAGAGATCAGGAGCCAAATGCCGCACCAAAAAATGATTTAGGGTTTTAGGTTTGCAATTTTTGGGGGCCCTAAATGGATGAAAAAGATAGGATGAAGAATGGATGAAAATGGCATATGGATGAAAGTTGGATGAATGACTGATCGAGGTAAATTTTAGTTATCCCTAATGGACTTGAGGTACGTTTTTGCCCAAGTATTACCGGGCCAATAGGGTATTTGTGGGTATTAGAATTTCTACTACTGTGGTTGGATAGGGTTTAGCTTGGGCACTGAAAATACCCGGATCCAACAGGCGAGGTATTTCATAGCCAGAACTGGATCCGGGTTGATAACCGAGAAGAAACTCAATATCCGGGAAACACCTGAAACTACCCGGATCCGACAGGTAAGGCATTTCATACCCAGAACTGGATCCGGGCTGGTAACTGGGTCGAAACTAAATATCCGGGAGAGACTGATACATACCCGTTTGGTGAACGTATGAACGCAATGGGAACTCGTGGTCGCAGTTGGCATTTCTCTCTACTCTGGGCTTTCAACCATGTTTGAACGCAAGAGGAACGCGCGTTCCCAAGTGGCATCGTCTCTCTCTCTCTCTCTCTCTCTCTCCCGCGAGAGTGATAAGGTGAAAAGCAGCCAGGAACGAATCGCTCTCCCCCGAGAGAGAGAAGACGAGAGAGGAGAGGAGAGGAGAGGAGAACAAACGAGCAAGTCCTCCGTCATGACAGAACACAGGACGGACGCAGGCCCCGTTGCTGGCACTTCTTTTGTATAGGCCTTTTCTCTGGCCTTTTTATTTCCTTTCTGTTTCGTCTCTCTCTCAGCTCCGACGCTTTTGGGAAAAGTAGTGCACAATTAAGAATTGCAGAGATCCTATCACAAGTCTTTGCCCAATCTATATCCACAAGAAGATCATACCGGCAGGAGATCCTTTCCGCTTCTAACTTGTAAAAGAGAATGGGAGTTAGATTAGAAGAGAGATAGAGAACAAGTGCGAGCTTTTCATTTGCAAGGCTCCTGAGTGAGGAGTACCCATGGGTTTAGGTGTACCATTCTTGTGCGATTCGTCGACCTCCACTGCTACTGGCAATGCTGTTACTTTTGGTTTCGCTTTCCCATTTGCTGGATTGGTTAAGAAACCGGAGGGGCGACCAACTCTGTCGCTCTGGAGAACCACGCGAGCTTGCGTTGCTTCGTTGGGCTCTAATAATAAGAAGCTGAGAAGAGCGCCGCGGCTTGGTTGTGCAACCGGGTGCTTGATCTCGCTTGTTCATTGTGGAACTGGACAACGAGGTTTAGGGTTTGGGGGACAGCGAGGTTTAGGATCCGGGAGAAGAAGTTATTGCAGCTGTAGTTGTCGTTGTTGTAGGGATTCCGCTCTCTCTCTCAAACTACTAGTGCGAGCCGCGGGGAATTTGAATGCAGAGTCTTTTGATACCAGCAAGAAAAAAGAGAGCCGGGAAATAGAAGAAGAAGACGAAGTCCTCTCTTATTCGTTTCCTGGAGTGGAGGGTGATGGAGGAGCCCAGGTACTCCAGAATTTTGGAGGAATTTCTTCTGTAATTTCTTCCTTTAGCGATACAGAGTTAGATGATTATTCAGATAGCGAGGAGGAGGACGATGACGACGATAGTTTCAGTGAGGATTATGGAGCCGATGATGCTGCTGGCTATGAATCTGCTGCTAGCGATGTGGATTTTGCTGAAGTTGCAACATCAATTAGCAGAGACAAGTTACTGGTTGAGCAAGATGAAATTAGAAACAAATTGCTTGCAGAACGAAATTCAGTTAGCGAGGAGAAGAGGGAGCGACTAAAGCAACTTTGCAACCGAGTTCAGGCGAGCGATGGACACACTATTACAGCAGAAGATATTGCTGAATTATATGACTACCCACTAGATAAGTTTCAGGTGAATTTTTTTTCCTTTTCTTATCCCTCTCCCTGAGCGAAGCCCTGTAAACCCAGCCCCTAACTACCATGATTCCTCTCTACCTGATGCAAAACTGCCCTCCTCAATCCCTAAACCCGAAACCTCACAACATTCCTGACCTAAACCTTAATGCCATTGCAGCAAGTCCTAATCCAGACAATCGTTGATTTGCAAGTCAGCCAGCTGAAAATTGAGCCTCTTCCAACAGAAGCCTGGCTGTAAAACCGACACCTGTGAAGATGATTGCAGGACCTAATCCTTGATTTGTATGACACTTTTTTCTGGTGATGGCAGCAAATAGCGATTAATGGGTTTCTGAAGGGGTCATCACTGGTGGTTTGTGCACCTACAAGTAGTGGGAAAACTCTAGTTGCAGAGGCTGCAGCTGCTGCAACTCTAGCCAGGGGCAAGCGGCTGTTCTACACAACTCCCCTCAAAGCCTTGTCAAACCAAAAACTTCGAGACTTCCGGTGGGTGTAAGAATTCCTCTTGAGATTATGTAGAATTCATTCATGGAAAAGCACTTATTGACTCTTGATGTGGGTAAATTAGGAAACCAAGTTTTTGGGTTTGGATAAAGGGGTTGAAGTATTGTAGCTTCATCAAAAGAGAAGTTTTCACCTGAGAGCTCTCTGGAGTGCCATGCCCTTCACGAGTTTGAAGTCGCCTGGCTTTGTGGAGTGTGTGTTTAAAGCTTCAGAATCTGTCCAGTGATAAGGTCGTTAGTTTTTTCATTCCTATAATTTTTTTGTCATAATAGGGATTGGTCATTTGTGGTCTGCAGGGTGTTGTTTGGAGAGGAAAATGTAGGCCTTCTTACAGGTGATGCGGCAGTCAATAGGGAGGCATCTATCTTGATTATGACAACTGAAATTCTTCGCAACATGCTTTATCAAAGGTGCAGCTCTCTGTCCCTCACATTAAAGTGAGCCTGCTTCCATGCATAGGATCTGACTTTGATTGACAGTTTGATTTTCATCATTTTGTGTAGAGCTTAGAGATCAGTGCTGCACAATGAATCGCACTACCAGTGCCTAGAAACTACAAATTATCAGTTCCCTCTTGGCAGTTCCAGTCTTACTGCAGGAAATAATATGTGGGATGGGGGGTCTGATTGAGCTCTTCATGTTGTGTTGCACTTACTTGCCTCTTTGAGATCCAGATTGTTTACATCAAGATTGAAGTGGAGGCTGGGTGTGTGGCAGTGTTGGGAGTATTGAGGAGGGAGGCAGGCTAATGGATGTTGATGTGGTGGTTTTGGATGAAGTGCACTACCTCAGTGACATCTCCCGCGGCACTGTTTGGGAAGAAACTGTATTATGACCTACTGATTCATCTCCCATCATCTGTGCTTCTTGTTTGATTCTTCCAGAGATTAAATTTTAGCACAAGCTTGGCATCAGCAGAAGCTGCCAAATTACCTTATGTAATTTCCTCATGCTTAGACATGCTTGGCAACTTGAAGAAATTAGTAATGACTGTTAGTTTGTAGAAGCCTTCCTACAACTTTGGAGATATTCTGAGAGTCTGGAGTACCACCAGAAACATACAGAAATTACTTGAGAAGGGAGGAAGGTCTTTGCAGCCTTAAGAGCAATGGTTGTGGTTATTATGAATTTTACCTGTCAAATCCTTTATTCATTGGGAAGTGTTTGATCTTGGATGGATATTGAGATCAGGATAAAATTAACCTAACCATTAGAAGTTCTGAACAAAAAAAGGTGATGACAAATGTATGTGTAAGAAATGGTGACTATTGGGGTGCAGTTCTTAACCTTAGACCGATCTATAGTATTGACCTCCCAAACTCTTCAACATTGTAATGATGGCCTGTGATGCAGGTGATATACTGTCCAAAAGAAGTTCAGCTAATATGTCTTTCAGCCACAGTTGCCAACCCAGAAGAATTGGCTGGATGGATTTCTCAGGTGTGTTTTCCTGCAATATAATGTTAAAGGCATTGGCAAATAATTCCAGGTGTGTTTTCCTTTACGTGGAGAGTGCAACTGGGTATTACATGGTCATTAGAGACTAATTGTATCTCAAAATATTAGTTCCTTATGTAGGCAGAACATGGGAGCAAATGTCTACATGTGCATTAAAGGTTATGTCACTTTCTCAACTGTCTGAACAGGTGCATGGTCCAACAGAGCTAGTGACATCTTCAAAACGTCCAGTGCCTCTAGTCTGGCATTTTTCAACTCGATCTTGTTTGCTTCCGCTTCTTAGTGATGAAGGAACCGGTATGAACATGTATGATGCTCCAATCCATCTCATCTGTTGCCCCATTCTATTCAGTGTCAAATAATATGCTCACAGCTGAATCATGATATGCAGCTTGTTTGCAGTCACTTGTGTAGACACAAGCAACTTGAGATTTAACAAATTCCAGGTCCAAATCTGCACATATCAGTCTGAATGGAATGTGATTAACTGGAATCTTTGAGTGTTTGAGCATCTGAAATGATCTGACCTGTCCTGGAATTTCCAAAAGGTTTTGATGATGTTAAGAGCTTTGCTTCCTTGTCAAAACAGGGACTTACACTTAAGTGCACAGAGACAAGATAGTTCACCTGTCAATGGCCATGGTCGCCGTCATCAAAAAGGGTTTCTGTGGGGGGAACTGGAACAAGAATTATCTTATGATGAGATCCAAATTCTTCGGCGCAGACAGGTTGGTGGCATGTCGTTTCAATCGCTTGACTTAGTCAAGTCACTTAAACCATTGTTCCCTGACCAAAAGTTAAGTGGATTGATTGCTTGAATCAAGCAGTATGCATGAGAGCTTAATCTCTTCAAAGTTATCAGAGACAGTTCAATGTCTAGACAGAGGAATGCCAACATCTTTTCATATACAAGTTTCTGTAATGGGACCAGCAAATTTGAAAGAGGGCTTTCTCCTGAGGCCAGCTTTTATGCATACTGTGGTCAGATCAGGACAGATAAGGTTAGGTCTGTGCTCAATTGATGTGTCTGTAAGTGAATTGTTTAAATTTTTTCCTCTACAGGTTCCACAAATCAGGACCACACTGTTTCAGTTAAAAGAACGTGAGATGTTGCCAGCCATTTGGTTCATTTTCAGCCGCAAGGGTTGTGATACAGCAGTTCATTACCTTCATCAGGTAATTTGATTGGCAATTTACTGCCTGGTCCTTGGTGTGTTTCTAATGACACCTTGAAATTGAATTGGTCACTGTGATGTTAACTTTTTGGATCATTCTTGGCCTTGTGCAATATGAATGCTGTTTATTCATCACTGTTGTAAGGAAATGACTTCAGTTTTAAAGGTCTCTCAAGGGTCCAATTCCTTGAAGCCTCCAGAACAAGTGGGTAGGCTGTAATTGAGAGAGCCAGGGTGAGAGAAGCTTTTGTATTCCTTAGGGCCTGTTGTCAATGACTCCTTGAGATATGAAAACTCAGACTGATCCACAATAGTAGAAGACAAGGATGAGGCAGGCTGAACAACAATCCCTTGTATTATCTGTGTAATGTTACCACCTCGGCAGGATGTGCAACTATTATCTGCTGATGAGGAACGTGAAATAAGGAAAGCATTGGTAGCATTTGGGGCAAAGCATCCAGAAGCCTTGAGGGAGTTAGGTGTGAGGCCACTCCTTCGTGGAATTGCAGCACACCATGCAGGTTGCTTACCCACATGGAAATCCTTCATCGAAGAGCTTTTCCAGAGGGGTTTAGTCAAAGTGGTGTTTGCCACTGAGACTCTTGCTGCTGGAATAAACATGCCTGCCAGGTAGGTTATCACAACTTTTCTCAATCTTTGAAGGATAGTTTATGCTGGGGTTTTGCTGTAATTGGAATCACTAAATAGTTAAATCATACCGTAGAATTGTGCATCCTCCAGGGATACAATTCCATGTGGGACCAACCCATCAGGGTCCACCTGATAGATCTTTGTTGGAGATGAATTGTTTATAGAATGGCAAGTTATCCAAATAGACAATTCCCATAGAGCTGGCATATATCTGTATATTGACAGGAATAGTCTTTATGCAGACAGTAGTTTATTAGATGTGGAAGTTGTTGCCCAGCCTAATAACAAATCCTAATGCTGCTATACAGGACAACAGTGCTGGCTTCCCTCAGCAAACGAGGTGATAATGGGCATGCACTATTGAGCTCAAATTCCATGCTACAAATGGCCGGTCGGGCAGGTCGACGAGGGATTGACAAACAAGGTCATGTCGTGGTAGTGCAAACACCATTTGAGGGAGCTGAAGATTGTTGCAGGCTTCTCTTTGCGGGGTCAGATCCTCTTGTCTCACAATTCACAGCCACTTATGGCATGGCCCTCAATTTGTTGGCGGTGAGTTAATTGGTTGCTCAGGTTAAATGTGTGAGCCAGTTCAAGGTCTGGAGTGGTCATGCACAAGTTCAAGTTCTGTGATTTCACCCAGTCACTGAAAACAGCTTCACACCTCAGTACAAAAGGTGGACCATCACAACTTTGGACATAGCAATCATATTTGGAAACATTTGTCTGTTTTTTGGCCCAGGGAGAGAGGATCATAAAGCCAGATGGGAGCATAATACGAAGGGGACGAACTCTTGAAGAGGCTCGAGCATTGATCGAGCAAAGTTTTGGTAACTACGTAGGCAGTGAAGTGATGGTGGCTGCGAGGCAGAAAGTAGCCCAACTTCAGCAGGAAATAGCACGGTTGGAGAAAGAAACCACCAAAGATAGTGCCAACAGTCTTGAGAGCCGCCTTACTAAAGATGAATTACAGGAGTACACTATGCTGATGGAAGGGGTACAGGTCAGTTTGCTTTAGGAATGTGAAGATTGCTGCTTTCCTGAAGGAAATCACATACATAGAAACATCATCATACAATTGTTGTGGTATTATGTGTTTGGTGATGAAAATTCGATTCTCTCATGTGACAGGAAGCAAAGCGGATGATGCGGGAACTACGTCGTGAAGTAGAGGTCTTACGTGCTGATATGGTTCACCCATTACTGGAAAACTGCAGTGATTGTCATCCACCATTTATTTGCCTGAATTACTTTGAGCAGCAGACTGGGAAAGAAAGTCTTGTACCTGCACTCTTTGTTGGCAAGGTTCCGCGGCCTTCCTACATTGATTCCCTTGTGGTAAGTAAGTTACAGGCTTTGAAGGCTGTCTAGGATGCCACTTACAATCAAATAAGTATAGAAGGTGCCACTGAATCTTTACACACCAAGCATGTCACTGGAGGAGTCTTCGCTATAGAAGTCTATGACCACCTACAGTATTAGTTCATCTTGATTTGTGTATTTGAGAGGATGGTCTGAGACCTAGATGATAGAGCTGGTGATACAAGTCTGTGTTGCACACTCACATTTTGCAGTTTGGAATTTCCCCAGCAGTCAGAGACCAAGGCAGCACAGAGTCAGGAGCCAGAGGGTGACAGGGATGATGATTATCCAGAGTTAGAGGGATTTATGAGCACCTCACACTATACAGCTTTGGGATCAGATAACTGCTGGTACATGTTCACAGCTAAATCTGTAAAGAGTGTTCATCGAAATGACCTAAACTTTGGGGTTCCAACTTCTCCAGATGAGAAGCCTGTGAGAGCAATTCTAAATGAGAAACTTAGGATATCAACTCGGTCATGGGAAAGTTTAGGGCGTACAGGATCAGGGCTCCTCAGTAGTGTTTGCTCCTCAGAAAGCTCAATGGATACATGGGCATGGGGATGCCAAGTCCCTTTACTCAGCGAACTATCAGTGGCACATGAGGTATAAATCCCTACACATCCTTGCTTTCTGAGCTTCATATGTTGCAGAACAGTTAAGCATTATCTTAACAAGAGCAATTCCACTCTCCTGTTAGTGTATGTTGGAGGGACTGAGTTTTCTATGATGGAAATCTCATGCTCTTGGGGTTAATTTGTCCATACTTTGGACCTTTTTTATATGCAGGTTTCCCTGGACTTAGTGAAGGCAGAGCGGAAGCTATCAGACCAACGCAAGCTGGTTTCGAAATTAAGAAAACAGCTGAGAGCTACTCAAGGCCATCGTGAAACCAAGCTTCTTATGGGGCTGCAAAAGATGCAAATTGAGAAGATTTCTCGATTGCAGGCAAAGACTGCCCGTATTTCTGCTCGGATTAGTCAAATGCAGCCAACTGGATGGAAGGAGTTCCTACAGGTAGTTAAATCCCACTTTCCAACATCTCTGGTGCATCTTCATGATAATTTCTTCTGTTCTGGGTGGAAATGTTTTGTCCTTGTCACATTGCTTGTGATTGCTCAGCAGACAAAGGAGAGAACATGGAGCATCTCATTTTTTGCTAGTGGTGTTATTGGATTGTGCATGTGGGGATTTAGATTGGACAATGATCATTGTAAATGACAAAGGAGTTGGAACAGGTAGTGAAGGTTTTGCAGGAAGTGGGGGCAATTGAAACTGATTCCCACAGCCTTCTGCCATTGGGGGAGGTGGCTGCAGCCGTAAGGGGGGTAAATGAGCTTTGGTTGGCCATTATCTTCACTAGTGAGACTCTCCTCTCTCTGGATGCACCCCAGCTAGCTGCTGTCTGTGCCAGTTTTGTCTCAGAGGGCATCAAAGCACGTTCCAAAGAGGGCCCAAGGTAAGAGTCTTTGCAGTTGTGAATCTTGTGTGGTGCTTTTAATCTTGAGATTGAAGATGAAAAAATGTATGTTAACACGTGCACGATTTTTTCCAGCTCAAGACCTCTATTTGTAAACTCAACCACCCCTTAGTTTGATGCTTTACATTCCCTCCACCATTTGACAGGATGCTAGACTTGTTTCCAAAGCAATCCTACAGTTCTGGAACTTGTGGGATAGTCTCTACATTTTACTTCCCTTCCTACATTCTCCTTAAATTATGTGCTTAGACCAGAATACTGACAAAGGGTTGTTGAACATGTGCCTCAGTTCCATCTACAATGCTTCAAGGGATGTACATAATTGTGTGGCAGCAACAGAAGAGATGAGTACAGTGATTCAAAAACTTCAAACCCGCCATGGAGTTCAGGTAGACATTCCATTTGTCATGAATTCTCTTAGGATTTGAGCATCTACTTCCAACTGTTCTAATTGTTATGTGAGGTTGTTAATCAAAGTATGGTTTTGTGTCTAGTTGTCAACTTCTGTGTATCTGGTGGAAACAGAATATTCACTTTTATACAGTAAATGTTGCCCAGTATTTATTGGCACATACATGTTCCACAAAGGTGGCGTTTCCTAGATGGACATAAAACATTGCTCACTGTGTACATATTTGGATTACAGTAATTTGCCTGTTTATGTACTTTGTGCTCAGTGTTTTGTGTCCAGCAGTTTGGATCATAGTCCACCATGACATTGAGGCTTAATATATCCCTCTATTTCTTGACTGACTTGATTAACAAAGAAATGCTAATGCTATGAAGGAAGTTTCTGTAGACCTGTTTAACAAATATAAACTTTTGACTTGCTTGAGTCTGCAGTATGCTTTAGTTTCATTATGTGGCTAACATTTGGGGTTTGGATATTTCAGATACCTATCGAGGTTGATACACAGTTTGCAGGCTTGGTGGAGGCATGGGCAGCTGGTGTGACATGGAAGGAGCTCATGTCACAGTGTGGCATGGATGATGGGGATGTGGCACGTCTTATTCGTCGTTCCATTGACCTTCTTGCACAGGTAGCTCTAAATATGAAATGATGCATAATTACTCTTACATGCTTGTTGCAGGTTGAATGAGGATAATATTGAGTTTTTTTCATCAGATATGCCTCTCGAGTGCTAGTGAACATCATGACTAACTCTTCCTGTTGCTTCCAGAAATGCAACAGAAACTCAAGGTGCAGATTTTTGTCTAATTGTTTGTCCAAATTTTGGGGAGACTATTCTATTCTTGTCCTCACCCATAATTGGGAGCCAATAAAATCAGTGGGAAGTCATGGCAGCTAGTAACTGCTATTCATGATGAAGGTGGTGGTCTTATACTTTGTGAGTGACAGTCATGATGTTATGACTCATTCCTATTTTGTTAGGTTGGTTTTGCTGAAACTGACACAACAGTTATGGTCAATTGTGATTGACATTCTCACACAGCTCTGATGAGTAAGTGCAAAATAGTCTGCCCATCAGCATGGCCAATGTCAGTCAGCCTGAAGTTCTTGCTAAGGGGGAAAGGCAGATTAGGAAGCTGGTTTTGAGAGGGTCCAGAGTGACTGCATCTGAAAGTGTATGAAATGTTTGCAGATCCCACATTTACCACATGTAGATCCAGGATTGGCAAAAACAGCGAAAGCAGCTGCCCATGTCATGGACCGGCCACCCATCAGTGAGCTCATTGGATGATAGTATATATCCCCATTATGTGGAGCAACAAAAAAGGTTTCACCTTTATTTGATCCATTGTGCTGCTATTGTTATGTGAATCCTTGGATTGCCATCATTGTTTCAAAGTGGCTCAGGACATGAGGATCTTAAAGTAGCATACTCTACTTTATGATGCTTGAAAGGGAGCATGTGGATGGTTGGCACATACTGGAAGAACAGCTGCAAAAGTGATTTGAGTATTGAGAGAATCATTGGACCAGACTGCCTGCAGGTGGCTGAAGAACTAACAAGGGGTGGTGCATTGTAAGTGCATGTGCAAGATGAGCTTGGGATTGACATGGATGAGCTTTCCAACTTGCTGTGAGCAGCATTAGCAGTGGCCTTTGCCATGGGAGGTGCTGTACCATTGTTGGCAGGTTCTTTCATCTCCAACACTAAGTACAGATTGATGTCCATAGTGGTGACCTCCACATTGGCATTGGCAGGGTTTGGAGCCTTAGGTGTGAAACTTGGTTGTGCTGCTCTGTTGAGGGCAGCTATTCATGTTTTGGTAGGTGGATGGATTGCCATGCTCATCGCATATGGACTCATGTGCCTTCTAAGTTTTGACAGTCATTTTTAATTTACTAACTACTTGTGTGTGGGACACATACAATGTAACATTTGAAGAGCCTATTGAGTTCCTGGAACTGATTGCAATAATTGTGGGAATTTGACCAGAAAATTCCATCGATCCTCAATTTTTATTGCAAAAGGTTTGTGTTGCTGTAATCCACAAGCATTGTATTGCAAAGGGCAAGATTGAATTTATCTTTCATTTATCAAGATCTATGCCATGATATGCTATTGGATTACATGGCTGTTGCAGTGAATGGGTTAAGATTTGCAACTCCTATTTTTGCCAGAAATGAGACTTGAAAACATCCACTTTTGCAACTTATTGTGTTTTCCTTCCCCTTCCATTTTTCTTTCTAATGATGGCCATGTTGATGGTTGTGCTTCTTTCTTTTTTTTTTAGCTTTTAAAAAAACTCCTCACAGTGTTGTTTTTTAACTTCTTTTTTGGAAGTTGGAAACTTGAGGCTAGGTCTTTTTTTAATTAAATTTTTTTGGAATTTCTGTTTATTTGAGGCTAAGTTTTGTTGTACTTTGTTAGACGGCGACAACAAAACCTACAACTGTCTTGATGTTAGAATTGGGAGTCCCACTTTGGAATTTAACAATTTTGAAAATAGAAATTCATATACCTTGAGATTGGAAGTGGACCTCATGCATGCTGAGAAAAAACAATCTTAAATTTTCTTAATAAAAAAGTACAGGTAAGTAGGGCGTTAAAAAATTAACTATGGTAACCAAGGGTGGTTAGTTGGGGGACAGGAACTCAATGAAAAACTCCTCCACTTCCGACCACCATCCATCCAAACTGGAGTGTTGGTGAGTGCTGGTTAATTGTGCGCCGGTCCCTTTCGTTGTTCCAAGAGAGGGAGGGAGCGCGAAAGGGAGGGATGAATCCTTCAACTGTTCACGCAGTTCATGCCGCAACTGCTGGCTGGCGTGCGCAGGCAGGCCTTGCTTGTCGCTGCGGCTGGCGCTAGCTACACGAGTGATGATGCGAGTCATGTGCTTTGCCTGGGTTTATGCGTACCGGAGCATCGGGGAAACCTTCTTGAGTGTGCTTCACGGACCTTATTATACGTACGCACACAACGTTGAAGATACCACGAATCCATGGGCTTGAGTGACACGGGGTTTTTTTTTTTTTTTTTTTTTTTTTTCCCCCAAAACGGCGAATTTTACCCGGGTAGGGGGCAAAGAATTTTTTTAAAAAA
>Ga0116227_10003567_pt1 | contig 34444 bp, 32 predicted proteins | sample S1TSphgellanicum_FD_89693 | JGI IMG/M metagenome (GOLD analysis project Ga0116227, IMG submission 89693) | Host-associated microbial communities from peat moss isolated from Minnesota, USA - S1T2_Fb - Sphagnum magellanicum MG | ecosystem: Host-associated > Plants > Peat moss > Unclassified...
GCATTTCCATCTCGTCGGCATCTTCCCCGCGCGAGGCGATGGCGGTGCTGATGAGATGCCCCTGCAGGGTCTCAGCCGATTGATCGGCAAGCAATTGAAGGCCGGGGATATTCTGATAAGCCACCTGGCGCAGCTTATTATGGATGTCCCGGCCCTGGCGGAGTATTTTCTTCAGGAAATACAACCGCTCAATGCTGACGGCCAAGGTGATGACGAGCAGGATTGGCATAATTGCCAGTAATCCGCCCGTAAGAATAACCAGCCTGATAAATTCACTCATAAAACTGTCTCCGAATAACGCTGTTAAAGTCTATGCAATTGTGGTGCCGCGCCGATAAGCGCAGCGGTATAGCTATGCTGTGGTGCCCGGATCAACTTGGCCGTATCGTTCATTTCGACGATCCGTCCTGCGTTGAGCACAGCAATGCGATCCGCCATGTAGCTCACCACGGCGAAATCGTGACTGATGAGTATGTAGGAAAGCGCCTGCTCAAGCGCGAGGTCTTTCAAAAGATTAAGTAACATGGCCTGGGTGGAAACATCCAGGCTTGACGTCGGCTCATCGAGCACAATCAGCTCGGGCTCGGCAGCCAGCGCACGGGCAATGGCGATACGCTGCGCCTGCCCACCGGATACGCCGCCGGGCAATAATGCTGCCATTTCCTTGTTCAATCCCACACGCCCCAGCAGCGTTTCCACCTGCCTGCGTTCCTCGGCGCGGGAGATACCGCGTTTGAGGCGCAGCGGCTCGGCGATGATGTCGCCGATTTTGATGCGCGGGTTCATCGACTCTCTAGGATCTTGAAAAACCACCTGAATCCGCCTGCGCTGGGTGCGTTTCGCCGCCCCGCGCAAGGGCGAAAAATCCTCGCCGTTCAGCAGCACATGGCCCTCATACGGGATCATCTGCAGCACAGCCCGGCCCAATGTGGATTTTCCGGAGCCGCTCTCGCCCACCACGCCCAAACATTCACCACGGCCAAGGGAGAAGGCAATTTCGCTCAGCGATGGCGGCAATTTGGTTTTTCCGCCGAACCAGCCGCTATTTCCCGCATAGCGCACCTGCAGGTCCCGCACTTCAAGCTGGGATGCAAAATTGCGGCCCGTCGGCTTCTCGAGCGTTTCGGCATAGGTGATGCGATCCGTCAGCGGAAGCGGGAACAGGCAAGCGGCCGCCGTCCCGCCATCGCGCAGCGCCGGCGGGTAGGCGGCATCGCATTGCGGCTGATGATAGGCGCAGCGCGGCGCGAAGCGGCAGCCCGGCGGCCGGGTTTCCGGCTCCGGCAGATTGCCTGGAATATTCTGCAGCCGCGCCTGCCCCACGCGCGCGACCGAACCCAGCAGCGCCTCGCTATACGGGTGGCGGGGATGGTCGAAGAACGCCTTGGCGGCGCCCCATTCCACGCTCTTGCCGGCATAGAGCACATGCACGGCATCGGCATGTTCCTCCACCACCGAGAGATCATGCGTGACGAACAGCACGCCCATATCCAGCTCGCGCCGTAGCCGGGCAATCAGCGCCATGATCTGGCGCGCGATCAACGGATCGAGCCCGGTGGTCGGCTCGTCGGCGATCAGCAATTTCGGTGAGCAGGCCAGGGCCATTGCGATCATCACGCGCTGGCGCATACCGCCGGAGAACTGGTGCGGATAATCATCGAGCCGCTTCGCAGGATCAGGAATGCCGACTTCGCCCAGTAATTCCAACGCACGAGCCCGCGCCGCGCGCGTGCTCCCGCCTTTGTGAACGAGCCAGGCTTCCTGGATCTGGCTGGCCACGGTGCGCGAAGGATTAAGTGCCGCCAAAGGATTCTGGAACACCATGCCCACATCGCGCCCGCGCACGCGGCGCATCGCGGGTTCCTGAAGGGTGAGCAAATTTGTCTCGCCCAGCCAGATCTCGCCCTCACGCTTCGCCTTTTTCGGCAGCAACCCCATGACCGAGAGCGAGGCGATGGTTTTGCCCGAACCGCTTTCCCCCACCAGCGCCAGCATTTCTCCGGCCTTCACGGTGAGGTTCAGCCCATCCAGAATGGCAACGTTGCGGCCGCCGCGCGGCAGAGAGACAGAGAGATTCTTAATATCGAGCACGGCGCTCATCGGTTGTTACCCCAACGCTGCAAAAGCCCCTGGCCGGTGAGCGAAGCCGCGAGCAGCGAGCCGAACACCAGAAGGCCGGGGGGAAGGATCAACCACCACGGATCGAGCGCGATGATATCCAGGGCGGATTCCAGCAGGCTGCCCCAGCTCACCTGCGGCGGCTGCACGCCAAGGCCCAGAAAGCTCAATGCGGAAAGGGCAAAAACCGAATCGCCGACCATGAACGTGCCGTTCACCACCAGCACCGGCGCCATCACGCGCAGCAAATGCACGCGCGCGACATACACGCGGCCAGCTCCCATCTGCTCGGCCGCCAGCACAAAATCCCGCCCGCGCTGGGCCAATGTTTCGTTGCGCACCAGCCGCGCCAGGCCCGGCCAGGAGATGAAACCGAGCAGCAAAATCAGGCTCGTATTGTTCAGCGTGACCAGCGAGGCGAAGAAGATCAGGATGATGAGGCTGGGCAGCGCCAGCACCGCATCCAGCAGGCGCATCATCAACCGGTCGACCCAGGCCGGGGCGAGGCCCGAAGCAAGGCCGTAGGCAACACCGACCACAAAAGCCAGTATCGCCGCGGGCAATGCAACGACAAGTGTGGCGAACCCGCCGGAGAGCAGCAGCGCCAGCTCGTCCCGTCCCAGCTCATCCGTGCCGAAAGGAAACGCCCAGCTCGGGGCTTCCAGCGCATGGGCCGGGTGAATCGCATAAGGGTCCACATGGTACAGGAAGGGAGCGGCGAAGCCGATGAAGAGAATCAGCCCGGAAATCACCAGCCCTGTCACCAGCGTGGAGCGCTGGGAAATCCAGCCGAGCCAGCGCGCGAACGGTGCAGCCGCCATGCCGCCGGCGGTGGCGATCTGCTCACTCATAGCTGGCACGCGGGTCGAGAAGGCCATTCACCAGATCCGCCAGGAGATTGCCCAGCACGGTGAGAATGCCGATGATCAGCACGATCGCGATGAGGATGGGATAATCCTGCGACAAGGCCGAACGCCACATCAGCCAGCCCAGACCAGGATAATTGAAAACAGACTCCACAATCACACCGCCTGTAAAAATATAAGGGAAAGACAGACCCAGAATGGTTACCAGCGGGCGCAGCGCGTTGCGCAGCACATGGCCGAATAAAATGGCGGGAAAGCTCACCCCCTTCGCCCTGGCCGTGCGCACGTAATCCTTCGCCAGCTCCTCATGCACGGCCTCGCCGAAATAGCGCGACAGCGAAGAGACGGTAAGCAAGGTAATCGTCGTCACCGGCAGCACCAGATGCGCCGCATAGGAGGCAATGGTCGGGCTGGGCAGCCGCAGATTTGTGATGCCGCTGGCAGGCAGCCAGGGCAAATCCACCGAGAACCACAACACCAGCATGGCGGCCACAAAAAACGCCGGCAGCGCATAAAAGCCAAGCTGCAGACCACCGATAATCTTCGCGGGCCAGCGCCCGAAATACACGCCCTGCACCAGCCCCAGCAAAATGGACAGCACCGTGCTCACCACAATGGAGACGGTGTAAAATACCAGCGTGTTCAGCTCATACTGCCAGAGCAGCTGGCCGACCGGGCGGTTGAGCAGATAGGAATAGCCCAACTGCCCCTGCGCCAGATGCCACCACCAAATTCCGTATTGCTTGAGCAATGGCTGATCCAGCCCAAGCCGCGCGTTCAAATTTGCAACGGAAGCCGCCGTCGCCTTCTGGCCGAGGATGGAATAGGCCGGGCCGCCGGGTGTGAGATGCACCATGAAGAACACCATCGTCACCAAAATGAAAATGGTGAGCGTGGAGGAGGCAAGCCGCGTGGTGACCATTTTAATCATGCATGTGGTCCTTCTGGCGTGCAGTAGAGCTGGTCTGGGTAATAGTTGTTGTACGCGTCAACGAAATTCGCAGCACCCTGAAGATTTTTGCGGACCAGCAAGGTCACCTGCGCCGTCTCCATGAAAATTACCGGCTGCTGGGCGCTGGCATAGTTTTCATAGGCATAAAGCCCGGTCATCCCCGGCGTATCCGTGCTTTGATCGATCAGCCTATCCATCGTAGCGTCGGAATAGCCGCCGGAATTCTCGAAGGAATTCGTTTTGAAAAGATCTTCACCGGTGGGGTAGCCGCCAAGGTCCTGGCCCAATCCGGCGGCCTGCCAATCCGAATTCGGGTTGTTGAGCAGCGCCAGAAGCTGGTTGAACTCGATCTCGCGAACCTTCATCTGGATGCCCACCTTGGCCAGATCCGATTGCATGAACTCCGTCATCTGCTCGATCATCGCATCGCCGGAGAGCATGAGATATACAAAGGAGAGCTTCACGCCATTCTTCTGCATGATACCGTCCGGTCCCGGCGTGTATCCGGCTTCTTTGAGCAGCGCCCTCGCCTTTGCCGGATCGTAGCCCACCGGGTAGTGCCCCGCCTTCATCTCCGGCGAGAGGAATGTCGGCGGCTCAGGCGGCACTGGGCCGTAAATTTCCTCGCCCAGCCCATGATCGATCAGCTGGACCATCCCCGCCTCGTCGATCGCATCGGCGATGGCGTCGCGCACCCGCACGTCCTGGAGAAACGCGACTTTCGGGTTATGCAAATTCAGCTGGGATTCATTATAACTATCGGCCGGCGGCAGCGTCACAAGGCGGATGCCGGGCAGGTCCTGCACCGCATCCCATAACGCGACCGGCGCATTCGCCATGTCGAGGTCGCCAGATTCGACCCCCTGGACCTCGGCGCCGTCACTTTCCAGAAATTTGAGAATCAGCCGCTGGAAATGCATTTTCGGCCCCTCATAAGCCGGGTTCGGCGCCATGATGAGATCGAGGCCGACATCCAGCCGCACGGTGCGCAGCGGGCCGTCGATGACATTGAAAAACGCCGGTGAACTTTGCGCCTGAAAAATCTGGTCGAGCGAATATTTGCCCCAGGAATGTTCCGGCAGTGGCAGAAGCTGGCCCAGGCCATTATAAATAAACCAGGTCGAATTGACCCGGCGCTTCAGCACAACCTGGAACTGCGTCGGGCTGATAATGTTGAGCGATTTGATGATATCCGGCATGCCGCCTGCGCCATAACCAACATAGGTGGGGCCAAGCTCTTGAATGAGCTTGAAGGTATACGCGATATCCGCGGTCGTGACCGGCACGCCATCCGACCAATGCCAGGGCCGCAGCGTGACATTATAGGTCGTGCCTTCATCGGGCGTGGTAATGGAACTTGCGAGGCTGCGCGACCAGTCGATCTGTCCGGTCGACCCATCCAGCCAGATGAGCCCCAGATACATCATCGACGCGGCTTGCTGATTATAAAGCGAATCGACCAGCAGCGGGTTGAACGAGGTGATATCGGCACTCGATGTAATGCCAAGCCCGGTCGGAATCACGATGGTCCCGCAATCGCCCTTCACCTGGGCCTGCGCCGCGGGGGCGAGCAGCAGGAGCGCCAGAAGGCCTGAAAACGCCGCGAACTTGCCCGCAAAAATATTCATCGCGCGGTGCAATACAGTTTCTCAGGCGCCCAGTTGCCGAGCGGGTTGATGAAATCCTGCACGCCGTGAATGCCATCGCGCACCAGCACGGAGTATTGCTCATTCGGCAAAAACACCACCGGCTGCTGCACGCTCGCAAAATCCTGATAGGCGAACAACCCACCCATGCCCGGCGTATCGGTGCTCTGGTCGACGATCTTGTCCATCTGCGGCGAGGCGTAGCCATTATTGTTCAGATAACCGCCGGTTTTGAACAGATCCTCGCCCGTGGGATAGGCGGAAATATCCTCGGCGATCAGAATCGCCTGCCAGGCCTGCGGCTCGTTCACCATCTCGGTCAGCATTTCGTTAAACTCCACCTGGTGGACTTTCATTTCAATACCAACTACGTGCAAATCCTGCTGCATCACCTCGGCCATTTCAATGCGCAGCGGCTGCCCGGCCGGAATCTCCAGCGTGAAGGAAAGCCGCACGCCGTTCCGCTGCACAATGCCATCCGGCCCCGGCACAAAACCGGCGGAGGCGAGCAAGGCGCGGGCGCGGGCGGGGTTGTAGCCCACGCCATACTGCCCGGCCTTTGCCGCGGGAGAGAGAAACGTATCCGGGTAGGGTGGCACCGGCCCGTACGTCGCCACGCCATGGCCGTGCATCGCAAGGCCGATCACCTGGTTCTGGTCGATCGCATCCGCGATCGCCTGGCGCACGCGGATATCGGCAAAATACGGCGTTGCCTTGTTCAGCATGTTCGGCACCAGCTCATGCCAGGAATAGGTCGGCGGCAAGGTGGCGACGGTATTGCCCGGCAGGCTCTCGGCTTTATCGAACAAATCGAAAGGAATGTTGCTCATGTCCAGGTCATGCGACTGCACGGCCTGCAATTCCTGCCCCTCGGAATTCTCGAATTTCATGATGAACCGGTCGAAATGCATTTTTGCACCGCCATAGAGCGGGTTCGGCACAAACTCGGCATCCACGCCAACGGTCAGTTTTTTCAACCGCAGCGGGCCATCCACCACCGAGAAAAACGCAGGCACGCTCTGGCCCTGCCAGATTTCATCCGTGTTGTATTTGCCCCAGACATGTTCCGGCAAAGGCTGTAATTGCACCAAACCGTTGAGAATGAACCAGTCGGGGTTCACCGGATGCTTGAGCGTGACCGTAAAATGCATCGCATCCGGCGCAGTGATGGAATCCACGATCATCGGCATGCCGCCGGCGCCATAGCCCGCGTAATTCGTGCCATAGGCTTTGATGAGCTGAAAGGCGTAGAGCACGTCCTTCGAGGTAACGGGCACCCCATCCGACCACGCCCAAGGCCGCAGCGTGACGTTATAGGTTTTGCCATTATCCGGCGTGGTGACCGAGCTTGCGATGCTGCGGGAATAATCGATCCGGTGATACCGGTTGATCCAGATCAGCTGCTCGAAAATCAGATCGATCGCTTCCTGATTATATTCGGAGGTCACGAAAAGTGGGTTGAAGGAGGTCACATCCGCCCCGGGGCCAATGCCGAGGCCGGGCGGAATCACGATGGTGCCGCAGCTGAGCGGGTCCCGGCCCGGCGATGCGAGAGCCGGGGAAATCGTAAAACCGCAAGCAAAGCCAACAGAAAGAAGAAAGCGCCAAAACCTCATGGGAGGGATTGACCTGAAACGGCGCACGACGGCAAGAGCCGTCGCTGGTTTTTTATCACACAACATTTTCGGTAAAATTCAAAGCGCCCCGGCGGAATTTTGCTCCGCCGGGGGTGGCCTCTGGAGACTTAGAATTTCGCCGTCAGCTGCACACTGATGGACCGAGGCGAGCCGATGAACCCGCTCGAGAACTCCGGCGTGTAGCTGTAATAGCCGTTCAGCGGATCTTCCGAGCTATACTGATAGACGTAGTATTTTTCGCCCAGCAGGTTCTGCACGTTCAGCTCCACGTTGACCTTCTGCACGTTCTTCAGGTGAACCGGCAGGTCATAACCGAGCAACAGGTTAACGATGAAGTTCGGCGGATTGGTCACATGGGTGTTGGTCGTCGTCGCACCATTCAGCGGGTTTGGCGTGACAGCCGGCGAGGTCGCGGTGGCCGCCGAGCCGTAAGGTTGAGCCCGCAGGTCATAGGTTTCGTATTCCTGGCCGGTATACTGGCCAGCCAGACGGAACGAATACGGGCCTTGATCGTAATCCACGCCAACATTGGCGGTGGATTGCGGCGTGTTGGAGACCGGTGTTCCGGTGAAGGAATACCCGAATTGCTCCTGCTGCAGCGTCACGAAGCCAAACGAGCTCTTGGTGTAGATCGCCCGGTTGACGGAGCCATTGGCATAAACGGACAATGCCGGGGTAATCCGGTATTCCGCCGCAGCCTCAAGCCCCCGCAACAGATAGCCGCTGGTATTGGCATAATACTGCTGGTTGGTGACGAAATCTTCGAAATACGCGAAACCATCCGCAATCGACTGGTAGTAATAGTCGAGATTCAAATACAGGCGCGGCGTGTCGTACCGAATACCGCCCTCATAGGTGCGAACAAGCTCAGGTGTCGGCGCCGTTGTGCCACCGGCAAGACCGCTAGCGGAACCAGCCGCGTAATCCGTCGTCGGCGCAAAAAGTGAGCCCTTGCCGAAGCTGCCATAAGCCACGAAATGGTCTGGCAGATTATAAGAGATGCCGACATAAGGTTCGCCGACCTTGGTGAAGTTCTGAAGCTTCTGCGGATTGTAGATACCGTCCGTCACAACCTGAATATGGCTGCTGTAGGCGGCATCAACCTTACCGCCGATCAGAATCTGCAGTTTGTCGTTCAGCAGCGTAATCTTGTCCTGGATGTAGGCGACATAAACGGAGCGCTGAAATCCGCCACCGAGCGTGGAGGAGTTATAGCCGTCGATCTGGTTGGCCTTGGCGCCGTCGCCGCCATACCAATATTCGTCGGTGCTGCTGCTGTCTTTCGCAAGCAAGCCACCAATCGTAATCGTGTTGTGATCGCCCGCAAAAATATTCAGCTTGGGGTCGATACCGACGGTATTTTCATGTTGAGTGACATATTCATCGGTCTCGCCGGCGGCGGCAGACCCGAACGCAGCGACGGGATCATAGGTGAAGTAGCCCGGCGAATAGAAACTGGTACCAGGGCCGACCGGGCCGAAGAAGTTGAACGGTGTCTGAATATTCGCGAGGTAAGCACCGTTCAGCGAGTTATCCTCAGAATCGTAGCTGTCTTCCTGGTTGGCGTTATGCAGATAGAACAATGACCCGTCGAAAATCATATGCGGGTTGATATAGGTTTCGTCACTCAGAATCGTCGTGAGGAACTGGCCCGCCTGGTTGTAGAAACCTTCGCTGGTCGGGAAGTTGTATTTCGCACCATATTGCTGAATGAGCGCCTCAGGCGTCGGCTGAGACTGCACCAGGCCCTGCCCCGTATTGTAGAGGATGACCAGGCCGACCTTCGAGAGACCGTCATCATACGGCTTCACAATGTTGAACATGAAATCCTGGAATTTGGACTTCGTGTTGTCGATATAACCGGCCGTCTGGCTGTTATCGTACTGCACCATGGCCTTCGGCGCATCGACCCCGTCACCCATCCTGCCCGTGTTCAGCGTAAAGCCGTAATTCTGCGTATCGAACGAACCAAAACCGCCGGTGATTTCAGCCGAGCGATCATCGGTGGGCTGCTTGGTCGTATAAGCGATCGTGCCGCCCACGGTGCCGAAACCCTGATGGTCCGGCGGCGCAATGCCGGGATATACGGTGGACCCGCTGATTTGATTTAGCGTAACGGGGGAGCCGATATTATTCGTGAGATAATCCCCGGTATTGCCCTGCAAATCGTTGATGGGAATGCCATCGAGCGTCTCGGCAAGCTCGTCATTCCGCACGCCGCGTATCGCGAGGGTCGGCGCGCTCTGGCCAGGGCCTTGGGTATAGGCAACAACAGATGGTGTTTTGGCCAGCAACGTCTGGATCGAGCCGGTCGTTTTATTCTCAGCCTGAATATCCTTGGTCGAGATCACAGACACCGCATTCGGGATGTCTTTCTCTTTCAGGAGCAGCTTCTGATAAAGAATATGAATTTTCTTGATCTGATAGGCGTTCAGATCCTCCGTGGCACCCATGCCCGGCACCACAACCGGCGTCGGTGTTGGAGTCACCACGGTCTGCGCACGCGCAGCATGCACCCCCATCGCTACGCTCACCACCGTGCAGGCGGTGAACAACATTAACTGTCCTCGCAAGTTTCTTGCGCCCTTTTTCATATGAAGCCCCTTAACCGACCGATTGATGCTCAACACACGAAAGCCAACAAGCGGCGGTTACCGCTTGTTAACCTTCTGCGTCAGAACCGTGACAGCAAAGTTGATGCCAAATTCGGCGTTTGGTCGCGTTACGTCACGAATAAAACGTTGTGAGAGAAACTTGCCGTAAGCGCGAGGTTATCTTCTTAATCGTATCTCGATCTGCTGATATTTTGTACAATTATGTCGCATAATCTTCCGGCTTATCAGATTTTCTTACGAAAATGTATCGACACGATCGATCTTTCGCCGGAACGAAAAAAGCTGGCCATTTTATTGGCCAGCTTTTGCACTTTTGCTTAAAATTTAGTCGTTCGGTTTAGTTGCTCGATTCCGCGTCAATTTCCACGGGGATGAGGAATTCGTGCGGCGTGTTCGGCATCTGGTCGTTGAACGGCGGAAGTTGCGCGGACTCTGCATGCTGCAGCGCGGTCTGGTCGATCAGCGGCACGCCGCTGGACTTCACGACCCGGGCCGAGAGCACATGCCCGTCCGGCGCCACCGTAATCTCGATCACCGCGGTGCCGGAAACCCCAAGCTGCGCCAGTGCAGGCGGCACGGATTGGTTGGCCTGGATGATGCTGTACATCTGGTTCCCGTAAATCGGCAGCCCGCTCGTCGGCTGGGCGGGCGGCTGCGGCGCCTGGCTCACCGGGGCGGGGGTGGGCGGTGGCGGGGTGTGGTTCACCACCGGATGCGGCACCGGCTTATACACATGGTGGATCACCGGCGGCGGCTTGGTCGCGACCACGATCTTGCTCGCCACCGGCGGCGGCTTGGGAATCACAGCCGGAATCGGCTTAGGCGGCGGGACGACTTTCGGCGGCGGCGGCGGAGTCGGCTTGGGCAGCTGCGTCAGCGTCGCCTGAGTTACCTGAATGGATTGGGGCAGCGGCTTCGGGCCGAGATCGGTCGAGACCCAGTAGCAAAGCGCCATAATCGATAAGACCAGCAAGACCGCCAACAGCGTGGCTTTCGGCAGCCCGAAGCCTTTCGGCTCCCAGGTCGGGAAATAGTCATCAGCAGTAGTGGGATGCAAGTCAGATTCCTTCGTCAACGCGGTGCAAGCCTTTTAACGCCAGCCGCGACATGAGCCCGGCGGCGCGAAAAATCAAGCAAGAGCCATGCCGCCTATGAAGGTGTTTTGGAGCCCGAAAAAGAGGCGTCGAGGTTTTCCTGGTATTACAACGGGTTGGCCGGCCAGCGCAGGCCGCCGATCGCATGGCAATCCGGGCAGGAAGGAGACCACGCCGCATGAATCGTGTGGCACGCGCTGCACACCCAGGAAGAGGCGGCGTTGGCGGGCGCCGGCGTTCCCTCCAGCGTGGCTAGAATACGTTCTGCCCGCCCCCCCCCGCCGCCCACAGCCAAAGCGGCATCGGCATGTCGGCGCGCCTCGCCGGTCAGCCTGGCGGCCAGCGCCGTCTCCCCCAGCGCCAACTCGGATTCCACATGCCCAGGCCGCGCGGCGGCAAGTTCCGAGGCAGCCTGAGCGCGCTCAATGGGCGTGGCCAACGGGGCGAGATACGCCTGCGCGATCAGCGGATGCGGCGCCGCCTTCCAACCCGCCAGCAGCGCCCGGTTCGCGGCGCGCGGCTTGCCGAGGTCCCGCAAAACGCCCGCATAGGCCACCACTGCGGGCGCCAGAGTCGGATCCGCCTTAACGGCCTGTTTGGCATAGGCAAGGGAGCGGCGCTTATCCGCGGCGTTCTGCGCCGCCGCCGTCGCCAAGGCCGCCACTTGCACGGGCGCCTTGGTCAAGGCCAGCGCCGCCGTCCAGTTCTGCCGCCGCACTGCAAGCTCCAGCCGCTTGCCGCGCAACCATGCACTGCCCGGATACGCATCCTCCGCCGCCAGCGCATGGTCATGCGCCGTTTCATGGTCGCCTTGCGCGAAACTATGCCGCAGCAGGCCGCGATGCCCGAGAAACGCCATATCCTTATGTGTCGTAAGCTGGGTAAAGGCCGCCTTGGCCTGCTCGTCCTGGCCCGAGAGCCGGGCGGATTCTGCCGTGAGGAGCAATACCAGCGGCGTATCGCCCAGCAATTTGCGGGCCCGCCCGGCCTCTGCCCGCGCCGCCGGCGCATCCCCCGCGGCCAGCGCCACAATTCCGCGCTGCGTCGCGATGTCGCCGAGCTTCGCCCGCCGCCCGCCGCGCCAGTTGCTGAAGCCTCCCGGAGCGCGGCGAATGCCACCCAGCACCCGGAGCAGCATTGTCATCAGCACGGCGATGATAAAGAGCAGCAAAATCGCCGCAGGCACAGAGGTTTGCACCGTGTATGCCCCGGAATGCGCCGTCACATCGCCGGGCAGCCCGCCGATCCACCAGGCCAGGAGCAAAAACACCGCCGCGATGAGGATAAACTTGAGCGCCCGGAGCATTAAGCCTGCCCGGCCATGGCGATCAGCGCTTGCCGCGCCGCCAGCAGGGCTTTTGCCTGCCCGAGCCATTCCCCCATCGCCTGCTGCGTGGTGAGGCTCAGCGTGCCGATCTGCGCCACCGCCCCGGCAAGATCTCCGGCATCCAGCAATGACTGCGCCTGGGAGAGCACGCCCGCCGCCGGCGCACCCAGCACCACACGGTCGCCATCACTCACCGTGACGAAATTCTCCAGCCGGGCCAGCACGCGGGACCAGTAGCTCCCCTTGGCATCCCCGGCGACGCTGGCCGATTCCGCCGTTTTTGCGGCGGCAGGAAAGCTGAGCCGCAATTCAGACTCGGTGGGCGGCGGCGTCGCGGCGAATTGCGCGAGCGCGGGCGGCGCATTTTGGATCACCCCGAGCGGCTGCCCGGCATCCAGCGCCATGCGGGCACTCTCCAGCTGGTTGAGCAAGGTGATGCGCGCGGTCAGCTTGGTGAGGTCGATGGAATTGGCCTGCAGCGTGGTGAGCGTGCCGTGATCCGCCGCCACTTGTCCCTGCACCGCATTCACCTGCGCGGCCAAGGCGGCGAATTTCTGGGCGAGGTCCGCCTGCACGGTCACGCTGTCCGGCGCGGGCTGCGCTTTTGCGCTCACCGCCTGCATATCCGCGAATTGTGCCTGCAACACGGCAAGCTGGGTGGCGTCAGCCGCGCCCGCCTGCTCCAGCCGCCATAAATATCCTTCGCCGCCTGCCAGAACCACGAATCCCAGCACGAAAAACACCGGCCAGAGCGAGCGGCGCGGCTTCGGCGGCACGACCGCCACCTGCCGCGGCGGTGCCGGCGGGGGCAAAGGCGGGGGCAACGGCGCGCTCGGCTCGGGGGTCGGCAGAATCTCGGTTTCGCTCATGGAATCAATGCCATCAAATCCGCTTCGGTCGGCGCTAATGCGACACGAATTGACCGCCAGGGCAAGTTTTCCAGCGCGGCCGCAATGGCCGGGCTGAGCGCGAAGGCTTCAATTCCCGCCGTTCCGCCCGGTTTCAGCCGGATAAAAGCCCGGGCGGATTCCGCCGAATAAAACAGCGCCGCCGCGATCTCGCTTTGTCCCAGCGCGCCCCGTACGGCGCTGGGCAGGTGGCGGAGCGGCTGTGCGGCATAGACTTTTCGGCGCAACACCCGGATTCCCGCGGCGCGGAGTTGGCTCGCCAGTTGCAGCCCGTGGCGCTCGCCCACGGCCATCACATGCAGGCCGGGCAAACGGCGCGCGGTGACGAGGCGGAATAAATCGCCTGCATCCCCGCCGGCACTCTCCACCCGGCTGAAGCCCGCCGCCCGCAGCCTGCCGCCGGTGGCATCTCCCACGCAGAATACCGGCACATGCCTTAAATGCTCGGGCAAAGCCGGCACGGCCTGACCGCTGGTGACAATCAGCGCCGCCGGCTTTTCCGGCAGGCTGGGGGTAAGCAGGCGGATGGAAAGGCAGGGTGCGAGCAGCGGCTCATGCCCCATGGCGGCGAGCCGCGCCGCCGTGGCGCTGGCCCCGGGTTCGGGCCGGGTCACCAGGATTTTCACGGCGCGAAAATATCGTCCGGGCTGTCCGCCTTCAACGAGAGCCCAAGCTCACGGCCCATCGCCTCGGCATCCGCCCGGCTGCCCGTGGCGCTGCGCTTCAACAGAAATGAACCATCCGCCCGCGCCACAAGCCCTGTGAGGTGCAGATCGCCATCCTCCATAAGCCGCGCATAACCGCCGATCGGCGTGCGGCAGGAGCCGTCAAGCGCGCTCAGCAACGCGCGCTCCGCCGTCGCCACCGCTTTCGCCTCCGGGTCCTCTATGCCCGCCAGCATCGCAAGCAGCTCGGTATCCGCGCTGCGCACGGTAATGCCCACAATACCTTGGCAGGCGGAGGGTACCATCATATCCGGGTTCAGCACGATGCTCGCCCTGTCGGCCAATCCAAGCCGCCTCAGGCCGGCATAGGCCAGAAGCGTTGCATCCACCTCGCCGCCCGCGACCTTCGCCAGCCTGGTGCCGACATTGCCGCGCAATAGCGAAAATTCGAGGTCCGGCCGCGCGTGCTTGAGCTGCGCCTGCCGCCGTACGGAGGCGGAACCGATACGCGCACCAGAGGCGAGCGCCGCGTATGGGTCGGCCGCATCCACCGGCCCATGACCGGGGGGGAGAATCAGCACATCGCGCGCATCCTCGCGCTTGAGCGTGCAGGCGAGCGTAATGCCGGGCGGCAGCGTGGTCTCCAGATCTTTCAGGCTATGCACGGCGAAATCGATCCGCCCGGCGGCCAGGGATTCGTGAATTTCCTTGGCGAACAAGCCCTTGCCGCCGATCTCGGCCAGCGCGCGGTCCTGCACCGCATCGCCCGTGGTGACAATGATATGCTCCTCGAATACCTCCATGCCCCGCAGCACCGGACAAAAATGCTTGAGCAGCGCCAGAAAATTCGCCGTCTGCGCGCGGGCCAGCGGTGAACCCCTGGTGCCGACTTTGAGGGGGAGTGCGCGGCGATGCGGCTGGACGAGGGGTGTTACGGTTTTCACGCCCGTGGTCTAGAGCGTGCGTCATGGAAAGAAAAGCCGCGTCCCTATCCGGGCCAGTCTCGGGCCCGGTGCTGGGCATCGAAAGCTCCTGCGATGAGACGGCCGCCGCCGTGCTGGCGCCGGACGGCACCATCCTGGCCGAGCGTGTACTAAGCCAGATCGCCGAGCATGCGGCCTTTGGCGGCGTGGTGCCGGAAATCGCCGCAAGGGCGCATCTGAGCGCGGTCTCGGCGCTGGTGGCGGATGCGCTGCACGAGGCGGGGTTGCGGTTCGGGGATCTCAGCGCGATTGCCGCCACCGCCGGGCCGGGGCTGATCGGCGGCCTGCTGGTCGGCTCCGGCTTCGCCAAAGGGGCGGCCATTGCGGCCGGCAAACCCTATCTCGCGATCAACCATCTGGAGGCCCACGCGCTGACCGCAAGGCTGCCGGGGCTGAGCGAGAAGCAGCCGCAATTTCCTTATCTGCTGCTCTTGCTCTCCGGCGGCCATTCGCAATGCGTCGCGGTGGAGCGTGTGGGACAATACCGCCAGCTCGGCACCACGCTGGACGATGCCGTGGGCGAGGCGTTCGATAAAACTGCGAAGCTGCTCGGCCTGCCCTATCCCGGCGGCCCCGCGCTCGAAGCCATCGCGAAAACCGGCAACCCCGCCGCCTATCCGCTCCCTCGCCCGCTGCTGCACCGGCCGGGCTGCGATTTTTCCTTCTCCGGCCTGAAAACCGCCGTGGCGCAGCTGGTCGCCGCGCAGGGGACGGGCGCGCTGGCCCATGCGGTCGCCGCCGATATCGCCGCCAGCTTCCAGGCGGCCGTGACCGATATTCTGGCGGACCGCCTCGCCAACGCGTTTGCGCTTCGCGAGGATGCCAGCTGCGTCGTGGTGGCAGGCGGCGTTGCCTCGAATGCCGCCATCCGGGCCAGGCTGACCGAAGTTTGCGAAGCGGCGGGTAAGACACTCATCGCGCCGCCGCTTCGCCTTTGCACGGATAACGCCGTCATGGTCGCATGGGCCGCCATCGAGCGCCTGGGCGGCCTTGCACCCGCCGATGATTTCAACACGCCTTGCCGCCCGCGCTGGCCGCTGGAGAGTCTATGAATTACCGCCACGCCTTCCATGCCGGCAATTTCGCCGATTGCGTGAAACACGCGCTGTTGCTGGAACTGCTGCGCGCCATGCAGCGCAAACCCAAACCCTTTCTGGTGCTGGACACCCATGCCGGCATCGGCCGGTACGACCTCAGCGCCGGCCCTGCCGAAAAAACCGGTGAATGGCGGGATGGCATCGCCCGCGTGCTGGCGGCCGACCCCGCTGCTTTGGCCGACTATATCGCGCTCGTCGACCGCCTCGGCCTCTACCCGGGTTCGCCGGCCATCGCGGCGGCGCTGCTGCGCGAGCGCGACCGGCTGATCGCCTGCGAACTGCACCCCGAGGACGCCGCCACGCTGAAGCGCGAATTCGCAGGCACGCCCGGCATGGCGGTGCATGAGCGCGATGGGTTCGAGGCGCTGCGCGCCTTTTTGCCGCCGCCGGAAAAACGCGCGCTGATCCTGATCGACCCGCCTTTCGAACAGCCGGACGAATTCGCCGTCATCGCCAAAAACCTGCTCGCCGCCTATGAAAAATTCAAGACCGGCATCTTCGTGATATGGTATCCCATCAAGCATCGCGCGCCGGTGCGCGAATTCGCGGAGACGTTGAAACTGAGCAAAATACGGGATGTCATCGGCGTGGAATTCCTCCGCCGCCCGCCGACCGACCCGACGCGGTTGAACGGCTGCGGGCTCGCCATCGTCAATCCGCCTTACGGCTTCGCCGAGGCGGCGGAACCGATGCTGCGCGCCTTCGAGGCAATTCTGGGCGAGCCGGGACATTCCAGCCTGATTGAAAGATGGATTGATGAGTGAAACCGATGAATGAAACCATAGGCGTGGTCGGCGCGGGCGCATGGGGCACCGCGCTGGCGGTGCTGAACGCCCAGGCCGGACGCCGCGTGACCCTCTGGGCGCGCAACGAAGATCGCGCAACCTTGTTGCGGAGCACGCGCGAAAACCCCCGCCTGCCAGGCATCCGGCTTCCAGAAAATCTCGATGTTACAAGCGAAATTCCAAATACGGATATTCTGCTCCTGGCCGTGCCGATGCAGCATTTGCGCGCCACGCTGGCGCTGATCCCGGCGCACACACCCGTCGTGCTCTGCTGCAAGGGTCTGGAAACCGCGACGTTGCGCCTGCCCCCGGAAATCGCGTCCGGCCGCCCCGCTGCCATGCTCACCGGCCCGAATTTTGCCCATGAAATCGCCGCCTTCCTGCCCGCCGCCGCTGTGGTCGCAACGCCGGATGCGGCGCTGCGCTTCCGGCTGATCGACGCGCTCAGGACCCCCACGCTGCGGCTCTACGGCAGCGCGGACATCATCGGCGCGGCACTCGGCGGGGCAACCAAAAACGTCATCGCCATTGCCGCTGGAATCGTCATCGGCGCGGGGTTGGGCGAGAATGCGCGGGCGGCCCTCATCACACGCGGCGTCGCCGAAATCGCCCGGCTTACGCAGGCCTTGGGCGGACGGGCGGAAACCGCCTCCGGCCTCTCGGGCCTGGGCGATCTGTTGCTCACCTGCACCGGGACCAGCAGCCGCAACTTCTCGCTCGGCGAGGCGCTGGGCCGGGGCCAGAGCCTTTCCGCCATTCTCGCAGGCCGCACCAACGTGACGGAAGGTGTTACGACCGCGCCGGCTTTGCTCGCCCGCGCGCAGGGAGCCAATGTGGAAATGCCCATTATCACCGCCGTCACCAAACTGCTCGCAGGCGAGTTGGACATTGCCGGAACCATGGCCGCCCTGATGGGTCGCGCGCTGCGGGAAGAATAGCCCGCTGACCCGGCACACGCCCCTACAAAACCACGCCACCGCCAATTGCATCCTACCGAAATTAATTCTATTTCGAATCGATGCGATTATCCGGGTTTCTCTTGCTCGCAGCACTGCTCCTCACCCTCCTCGCATACCAGCGCCCGGCGGAATATGACGAAGCCTATTCCATCTTTCTCACGGCCGGGCATGCAAGGCCGCCCTGGCCGCAGGGCGTGTTCACCCCGGCCGAGGTTGCGGGGTTTTATGCAGGCCATGCCAGCCTCGGGCAGATCGCCCAGGATTTGAAGACGGGGGATGTGCATCCCCCGCTCTATTTCTGGGTGCTGGAATTCTGGCGGCGGGTCTTCGGCCCCGGCTGGTTCACCGCCCGGCTGCTCTCGGTGGTGTTTTCCCTAGGCTCGCTCGGCATGATCGCCTGGCTGGCGGATGCTGCGGAAATCCCTGTCTTCCCCGCACTCGGCATTGCGCTGCTCAGCTATGGATTTGCCTATACCGGCATCATCGCGCGCGGCTTCGCACTCGCGCAGTTTCTTAACCTTGCAGGCGCCGGGCTGCTTTTTCACGCCTGCCGAAAAAAACGACGGCGCTTCGCGATCGCTGGAGGCATCGCCTTCGGCGCCGCGAGTTTCACGAATTACCTTGCCTCTTTCACAGGGTTTTCGCTTCTCCTCTGGCTCGCCACAGCGCGGCGGCGGCAGCGCTACGCCCTGCCTGCCGCCACGGGCATGGCACCGTTCATCCTGCTCGATTGCGGGTTTTTCCTGGCACAGCGCCATTCGCGCAGCGGGCAATTCGCCGCCTTCTCGGCCCCGCACGCGCTGGCCTTGCTGGCGAAGGATTTCGGCGCGGCAATGTTCGGCGGCCTGCCGCTCTATGCCGGTCGCGCAGGCCTGGAAGTGGCCATCGCTTTGCTGCTGCTCTTCCTCATCTGCGCAGCCGGGGTCATCCAGCGGAACCACAAGCACAGCGCGCTATTCGCGCTGCCGGCCATCGCCACACCTTGCGGCCTGCTGGCCCTGGGGCTGATGTTCCACAACACGCCGATTGAGATCCGCTACCTCGCCTTCAGCACGCCGTTTCTCGCACTGCTCTTCGCCGCCTCACTCCCGCGCAACGTCGTGAACACGCTGCTAGCCGTGGAAGTCGCGGCGATCATCGGCCTGGCCGCCGCACCCGGCACCATGCAACCGCAGGCGCTCGCCGCACAGCAGGCAGCATCGTTCCATGTGCAAAACGCGCTCGTTCTGGTCCCGTTCGGGAATGACGGCGTGGGCATCCCCGGCCCGTTCATCGCCGCAACCCCGCCCGGCACAAGGCTGGAACTCATTCACCCCGGCGCGACGCCCAACCTTGCAGATGCGCCAGTCATCATCCTTGCGACGATCAGCGGGGATGAAGCCAGCCGCGCCGCGACCGCGCAAACCCTGCAATGGCTGCACGCTCAGCCTTGCCTCACCCCTGGCCCCGCAACGCGGCTAACGGAGGTTTTTCTGAACCGCTGTCCGGATCACCAGCGCTAAAGCCACACAAAGCTGCCCGCCATTGACCCAGACGGAAAGCGAATGCCCGCGAGCGAACGCCGCCATGTTCCCCGCCACACGCAACGCATCCAGATGCGGGATGAGCCAGAACCAGAGCCAAAGCGTGACCGCGAGGACAAGCAGCAGGAGCAAGGCGGAAACCCAATGCCTGCCCAGCCAGAAGCCGAACGCACCCAGACCGGCGGAAACAATGAGATAGGCATAATAAAACGGAAACACCGTCCGGATGAACGGCCCCGCCACATCCGGCGGCAGCCGCAAAAACACCAGCGGCGCCATCACGATTCCGAAAAACAGCATCCCGCCGGCCAGCGCCGCAAGGCCCAAAGCCGACAGAATGCCACCCGCGCGATACATCAGTAGCGATATAACTCGTGCTTGAACGGCCCGCTCTGCGAAAGGCCCAGATAATCCGCTTGCTTCTTCGTCAGCGGGGTCAGCTTCGCCCCCACTTTCGCCAGATGCAGCGCCGCCACCTTCTCGTCGAGATGCCGCGGCAGAACATACACCTTGTTCTCATACTTGCCCGCCGGCGCGGTCCACAGCTCAATCTGCGCCAGCACCTGATTGGTAAAGCTCGCACTCATCACAAAGCTCGGATGGCCCGTCGCATTGCCGAGATTCACCAAACGGCCTTCGGAGAGCACGATCAGCCGCTTGCCATCCGGGAACTCCACCTCGTCCACCTGCGGCTTCACATTGTCCCATTTCAGGTTGCGCAGGCTCTCGATCTGAATCTCGGAATCGAAATGCCCGATATTGCAGACGATCGCGCGATGCTTCATGGCGCGCATATGCTCGATGGTAATAACATCGACATTGCCGGTGGCTGTAACGAATATATCCCCGCGCGACGCGGCTTCATCCATCGTCACCACCTCGTAACCCTCCATCGCCGCCTGCAATGCGCAGATCGGGTCGATCTCGGTCACCAACACGCGGCAACCGGCATTGCGCAGGCTGGCGGACGAACCCTTGCCGACATCGCCAAACCCGGCAACCACGGCGACCTTGCCGGACATCATCACATCCGTGCCCCGGCGAATGCCATCCACCAGGCTTTCACGGCAGCCATAGAGATTATCGAATTTCGACTTGGTCACGGAATCATTCACGTTGATCGCGGGCACTTTCAGCTCGCCCGCCTTCGCCATTTCCCAAAGCCGGTGCACGCCCGTCGTCGTCTCCTCGGAAATGCCGCGGATATTCGCCAGCATGTCGGGATATTTGTCGTGCATCAGCTTGGTCACGTCCCCGCCATCGTCGAGGATCATGTTGGGCTCCCAGCCATCCGGCCCGCGCACCGTCTGCTCGATGCACCACCAGAATTCGTCCTCGGAGAGCCCCTTCCAGGCAAAAACCGGCACGCCCGCCGCCGCAACCGCAGCCGCTGCCTGGTCCTGGGTCGAGAAAATATTACAGGACGACCAGCGCACCGAAGCCCCGAGCGCGACCAGAGTCTCGATCAACACCGCCGTCTGAATCGTCATGTGCAGGCAGCCGACAATCCGCGCACCCTTCAGAATCTGGTCCTTGCCAAACTCCTCGCGCAGCGCCATCAGCCCCGGCATCTCATCCTGCGCCATCTCAATCTCCTTGCGGCCCCAAGCCGCCAGCGAGATATCCTTGACCTTATAATCCGTCGGCTGATTCACATCCGGCATTTTTCGCTCCATCAAAACACATTCCCACGCTCCTTATTCCCTCGGGCGCAAGCTGCCAACCAGTTGGGGTGGATTGGAGGTAAAGCAAGGAAGGCCAGGGGGCGCTGCCCCCTGAACCCCCGCCAAAGGCTCGCCTTTGGAATCCATTAGGCAGGTTTGTGTTTCTACAGGTTCGAAGGGCCGTGTCCTTCGCGGGGTCCAGGGGCAGCGCCCCTGCCCTTGCTTGCCTCACGCCCCAGGCCCGCCCCTACGGCTTCGGCAGCCCGGCGAAATACGTCGCGACGGCCTGGGTTTCGGCGGGGCTTAGCGCATGGGCGATGGATTGCATGATGGCGTTGCCGCCATGGCCTTGGGCGTATTGGATGAGGGTGGACTGGATGGCGGCGGCGGGCAGCCCGGCGAGGGCCGGGGCGCCGATGGCGGGTTTTCCGGCCCCGTCGGCGCCGTGGCAGGCGGCGCAGGGGAGGGCACCGTTGGCATTGCCGTGCAAGGCGATTTGCTGGCCGAGCGTGGGCGCGGCGAGGGCAGGCATGGCGCCCAGGCAGAAAAGCAATGCAAAGGGTCGGATCACGGGCTGGTGGTCGCCCCGTAGACAGGCATGGTGAGAAGCAGGGTTGAGCCATCCTGGAATGTGAGGGAGACGGGAACGCGCTCTCCCAGGGTCATTTTCGGCTGCATGCACATCAGATGGTATCCGCCGGGGGCAAATGTGACGCTGCCATTGGCTGGAACGGTAACGGTTTGCACGTCCATCATCATCGCCATACCGCTGGAATCCGAGCTTTTATGTAGCATCAGCATCGCGCAATCCGGCGAGGCGGCGCTGGTGAGGATGGCGTCTGCCGTGCCGGAATTATGCAGGGTCATGTAGCCGCCGGCGGGAATGCTGGGCAAAAGATAACGTATCCAGGGTTTGGACGCGGTGACGCTGGGGGTGCCCGCCACAGCACCCAGCGGCATGAGCAACATCAAACCGACCATAGCGCGGCTGAGAATTCGCAAATCAACCTCCAAAATTCGAAAGCGTAACCAACATAGGGCAAACCATACCATGTGGGAATGTTTGTTTTCACACCAGTGCCCGGCTTCGCCATGATCGGATGGGGCCGCACGGATTTTGCGGCTTTCCAGCGCAATTGCATAGCCGCTCCAACTTGAACGGATCGCGCTCTCGGCGCAAAACAAACCCATGGACCAGCCCCGGTTTGCCGATACCACGCGCGCGACGCGCCACATGTTCATCCGTGACCTCGTGCTCGCGGCGTCCATCGGCGTATACCCGCACGAGCATGCGGCGCGCCAGCGCGTGCGGATCAATATCGACCTGGCGGTAACGGATGATGGCTTCTCCCATCTCTCGCGCGCCGCGGTCGGCCAGGATGAGCTGACCCGCGTGGTGAGTTATGAGACCATCGTGATCAAGGTTCGGGAGATGGTAGCGGCCGGGCATGTACAGCTGGTCGAGACCCTGGCGGAGCGGCTTTGCGAATCCTGCCTGGATGATCCGCGCGTGCTCATCGCGCGGGTGCGCGTGGAGAAGCTGGATGTGTTCCCGGACGCCGCTTCGGCCGGTGTGGAAATCGAACGCCGGAATTGTTAGTTGTCCACCACTCGAATTCGCGATGCATCAAAGGGTTCCGCGGCAAAACTATGGCGTATCCGTGACAACACGCCACTCAGATTTTGTAATAAATTCAGTATTTTAACTGTCGATAACTGGAACTTACAGAATCTTAAGCTATTTGACTCCGTGCCAGTAAACATCTCGCCGGATGCACAGTTTCCACAAACTTATCCACAGATAAACAGCGCGTTTTATGGATAACATCGGCAGCCCGACAGGCGTGGGAATTATCGAAATTGCACTCGAGACCATGCCCGGAAACCCGGGCGTGTACCGGATGCTCGACGCCAAGGGCGACGCGCTTTACGTCGGCAAGGCGCGAAACCTAAAAAAACGCGTCACCTCCTACACGCAAATCGCCCGCCTGCCGGAGCGGCTGCGGCGCATGGTGGCGGATACCGCCTCGATGGAAATCCTCACCACGCATACCGAGGCTGAGGCGCTGCTGCTCGAAGCGAATCTCATCAAAAAATTAAAACCGCGCTACAACATCCTGCTGCGGGACGATAAATCCTATCCCTGGCTGATGCTGACCGAAGACCACCCCTATCCTCAAATTGCAAAGCATCGCGGCGCGCAACTGCGCAAGGGCAGCTATTGGGGACCGTTCGCCTCGGTTTGGTCGGTTAACCAGACCATCCAGGCCCTGCAACGCGTGTTCCTCATCCGCACCTGCGCGGACACGGTTTTCGCCAACCGCACCCGGCCCTGCCTGCTGTTTCAGATCAAACGTTGCTCCGCACCATGCGTCGGCCGGGTGAGCGAGGCAGAGTACCAGACGCTTGTTGCCCAGGCCAAATCATTCCTTTCAGGAAAAACCAGTTCGATTCAGAAAGACCTGGGTGCGGCGATGGAAAAGGCCGCCGAGAATCTCGAATTCGAGCGCGCCGCCGCCCTGCGGGACCGGCTGCGCGGCCTCGCTTATATCCAAGGCAATGACGTCATCAACCCCGCCAGCCTGACCGATGCCGATGTGATCGCCTTACATCAGGAAGCCGGGCAGACCTGCATTCAGGTGTTCTTCATCCGCGGCGGCCGAAATAACGGCAATCGCAGCTTCTTCCCGAGCCATGCAAAAGGCGAGGAAGCGCCGGAGATCCTCGCCGCCTTCATCGCGCAGTTCTACGACGACAAGCCCACCCCGCCATTGCTGCTGCTGAGCCACGATCCCGCCGAGGCGGGACTGCTGGAACAAGCGCTCTCGCTCAAAGCCGAGCGCAAAATCACGCTGCTGGTGCCACAGCGCGGCGAGAAGCACGACGTCGTGCAGCACGCCCAGACCAATGCGCGCGAGGCGCTGGAGCGCAAGCTGGCCGAGAGCGCGGGGCAGGGCAAGCTGCTCGCCGCCGTGGCGGAACTCTTCCAGCTGCCCGAGACGCCAAAGCGCATCGAGACCTACGACAATTCCCATATCATGGGCACATCGGCCTATGGCGTCATGGTGGTGGCCGGGCCGGAAGGGTTCAACAAATCCGCCTACCGCAAATTCGCGATCAAGTCCGTGCTGACGCCCGGGGACGATTTTGCGATGATGCGCGAAGTGCTGCTGCGCCGCTTCTCCCGCGCGCTCACCGAAAATCCGGCGCGCGACGATGAGAACTGGCCGGATCTCTTATTGATCGATGGCGGCGCCGGGCAGCTCTCGGCGGCGACCGCCATCATGGAGGAGCTTGGCCTCTCGGATATTCCGCTGGTGGGCATCGCCAAAGGCCCGGACCGCGATGCGGGCCGCGAATGGTTCTTCACGCAAGGCCGCGAGGCCTTTCAGCTGCCCCCGCGCGACCCGGTGCTCTATTTCCTCCAGCGCCTGCGCGACGAGGCGCATCGCTTCGCGATCACCACGCACCGCAACGCGCGCAGCAAAAAAATCACGACGTCGGAGCTGGACGACGTGCCCGGTATCGGTGCCGCCCGCAAACGCGCCTTGCTCATGCATTTCGGCTCCGCGCGCGGGGTGAAGGGTGCGGGCCTCAAAGACCTCGAAGCCGTCTCGGGCATCAACCGCGCCACCGCCCGCGCCGTCTACGCGCATTTTCATCCCGGCGTCCGGCTCGAAGACGCCTGATACCAACGGTCATCAAGAATGACCCTTGGTAACAGAGTCTTTTTGCCGCGCGACCGCCCGCCAGCCCCGCAGGCGCTGCCAAATCGCCTACACCGGCTAGAGCCGGATTCAGACATTAAGTTGAACCGCGAGCGGTTCATCTTAATGTCATCGCACTCTAGCCGTGCTCGGCCTGCGCCTCCAGGTGCCGCTGGTGCAGCGCCTCCACCCGGCTCAACAGATCCGTAAAGACGAAGGGCTTCACGATGTAATCGTCCCCGCCGGAATCCAGCCCTTTGATCCAGTCCTGCAGCCCGCCGAGCCCGGAGAGGAACAGAACCGGCGTTTCCACCTGCCGGTCGCGCAAATCCTTCAACAAATTCGCCCCATCGACGCCGCCGGGCAGCTGCCGGTCGAAGATCATCACATCGAAACGCTCCGCCAATGCGCGGGACAGCCCATCCTCGCCGTCACCTGCATGCGTTACATGATGGCTCGCCTCCGCCATCCCCGTAGTCACCAGACGGGCGACATCCTCATCATCCTCGATGAGCAGAATACGCATGAAGAATCTCCCCGATGATTGCTGACAATCTTAGTTTAAAGGTAAAAGCGGCGTGAAGCCACTTACCGAAAGATTTAACCTCTCTAAAGTTGCTCCAGAACATGGCGAAAGTTTAATGGAACCCGAATGACCGAGAATTCGCCCGACGCACCGCCGGAACCCGGCAGGCTGGAGCATTTCGCCGCGAACGTGGCGCATGATTTCAATAATCTTCTCACGGGCATTCTCGGCAATCTGGAATTGATGCAGAATCGCGCCGCCCGGACCCAGGTGACAAGCTTCGATGGCTATCTGGAAAGCGCGCGCAATGCGGGCTCCCGCGCCGCCATGTTTGCCCAGCGCCTGCTCGCTTTCTCAGGCCGCGCCGCGCAGGACCCGGAACCGACCCCGATCGACGCGCTGCTGCACGATATCATCGAGCCGATGCGCGAACGCGGGGTCAACATCGCTTACGCGCCTGGCTGTGGCCCAGCCCAGGTGCTTTGCGACCCCGCCCAGGCGGAGTTGGCTTTGCACGAATTGCTGGACAACGCCGCCGATGCGGTGGCCGAGACTGGGGAAATCCGCATCGCCACCGGCATTTCCGGCGCGTATGCCGAGATCAGGATCACCGACACCGGCAACGGCATGTCTCCGCAGGTACTGGGCCGGGCCTTTGAACCTTTTTTCACCACCAGGCCGAACGGCGCGGGCAAGGGCCTCGGCCTGTCCATCGCCGACCGCTTCGCGCGGCAGGCCGGCGGCGTGCTGGAAATCACCAGCCAGCCCGGCCAAGGCACCGTGGCACGGCTGCGGCTGCCGGTTATATCTGAATAGGGCTGATAAGGCTGGCTGGGACGGGAGGATTCGAACCTCCGAATGGCGGAATCAAAATCCGCTGCCTTACCACTTGGCGACGTCCCAATGCGCTCCGCCTCATAGGTCGGAGCGACCCGGCTCGTAAAGCCCCCCGCCCCAGGCCCACCAGCCGGGCCGTGCAATCCGCGCCGCCGTATCGGCCGCTTCCTCCGGCGTCCGGAGAATCGCAAAACATGTGGCGCCCGAACCGCTCATTCGCGCCATCATCACGCCGGGCTGTGCGGCCAATGCCGCCAGCACCTCGCCGATGACCGGTTGAATGCCGATCGCGGCAGTCTGAAGATCATTCGTGGTGCGCTGAAGATCCGCCACCATCGCCGCCGCATCGGGCCAATATGAGGGCAGCGCCGCCGGGGCTGAGAACCCGCCGGTGCGGGCGCGGAACACGGCGGGGGTCGCCACCGCCACTCCTGGATTCACCAGCACCATGCCAAAGCGCGGCAAAGCGGGTGCCGCGCCCAGAATTTCGCCAACGCCGCCCATGCGCGCCGGAACGCTCGAAAGACAAACCGGCACATCCGCGCCGAGCGCCAAGGCGGCTTCGTGCAGATCCGATTTCAGCCCCCATAAATCCGCCAACAGGCGCAGCGCCGCCGCCGCATCCGCCGAGCCGCCGCCGATCCCTGAGGCGACCGGCAAATTTTTCTCGAGCGCCAACGCCGCACCAGCGCCCGACTTTAAGCGCCGTGCGGCGCGCAGCAGGAGATTATCCGGCTCCGCTTGCAGCACGCCGCCGAACCGGCCCGAAATTTTCAACGATAATGCCTCTGCCGGCGCCGCCCGCACCCAATCTCCCACATCCGGAAACACGGCCAGACTGTCCAGCAGATGATACCCATCGGCCCGCTTGGCCGTGACATGCAGGAACAGATTCACCTTGGCCGGCGCGAAACGCAAAACGCTCATGCGGGCGGTGCGAAACGCTGCAGCTTGGCGGCGATGTCGGCGCGCAGCTTGTCATCCGGATTCAGCGCCAGGGCGCGCTGCCATTGGTAATCCGCCTGCAGCTTCTGCCCGTCCTGCCAGAAGGCATCGCCCAGATGCGCGTTCACCTCGGCATCATCCGGGTCCAGCTCCACCGCCTGCGTCAGCAGCGTCACCGCCGTTTTGGTATGACCCTGGCGCAGGTTGAGAAACCCGAGTGAGTCGATCACCGCGCCATCCGCCGGGTCCATTTGCACGGCCTGACTCAGCATGGCTTTTGCCTGATCCAGGTTTTCGCCCCGCAGCGCCCAGCTATAGCCGAGATAGTTCAGCACATAAGGCTGGTTGGGCGAGAGGCTGCGCGCCTCCAGCATGTCCGGCTGCGCCTGCGCCCAGTTGTTCAGCTGGTCCTCGCAGATTCCCCGGTCGAAATACAGCGTCCAGGCGCCCGGCGGCAGCGGGGTTCCAACCGCCGCAATCGCCTTGTCGTAATAGGAGATCGCATCGGCATAGCGTCCTGCACCGCGCAGCACGTCGCCCGCATCGTCCAGCAAATCCGGGTCGGACGGGTTGGCGGCGATCAGCCCATCCAGCAGCTTGACCGCATCGTCGGGCCGGTTCAGCGCGGCCAGCAGATTGGCCTCCTGCAATGCCACCGGCCCGTATAGCGCATCGTCCGGAGTCACCGGCTGCAGCGTGTCCAGCGCGTTCTGCATCTCAACCGGCGTTGGGTTCGCATTGCCACCCGGGCCGGCCCCTTGCGTTCCGGCCAAAAGCAGCCGCGCCGCTGTCAGGTCCGGGCGGAGCTGCAAGGCAAAACGCAGAAAAGTCACGCGCAGAAAACGCTGCGGGGGCTGGTCCAGCGAGCCCGCAAGCGTGAGATACGCCTCGGCCAGGCCCTGCGTCGCGGTGTTGATGACCGGTTGGTTGATCCGCGTCTGCAATCCGGCGAGCGTGATCTGCAAATCCGGATGCGCGGAGGCGAGTGCCGCGAGCTGGCTGCTCGCCTGCGCGGCGTTGCCCTGGCGGGCGTACCAGCTTGCGAGAATCTCGGCCATGCGCAAATCCGGCTGCTCCCCATCCGCCAGCTGCTGGTTGGCGACCGCCGCGTAGAGCTGGGCTGCATCCTTGTCGTCATGCGCCGCATCGGCGATCAGGGCGGCGTTCAGCACGTAAACCGCGCCGAAAGCGCCGCTGTTGAAATATGGCCCCAGCGTGGTGAGGGCCGCCTGCGTGTTGCCCTGGCCAAATTGCGACCAGGCGAGCAGCAGCGGCTTGATCAGCCCTGAGAGATCATCCTGAGGCAGGTTCGCATATTCGTCCCCGGCCTGGGTGAAGTCTCCGGAAAGGGCCGCCTGATTGCCCAGCAGCATTTCGGCCAGGCCGTTGCCCTGGACCTCGCCGGCCAGAATCTGAGCCTGCGGGCTGCCCGCCAGCAACGCGGCGAGGAATCCTTCCGCGACCAAAGACGGGTTGGAGGGGTCCGCCCGCAGCGCCAGCGCGTAATATTTTGTCGCGACCGCCGGATTATCCTGCGCATCGGCGTAACGCGCCGCCAGAAACGCCCCATAGGCATTATCCTCGCCGGGATAATCCGCCGCACCGCTCGGCACGGCGGCGGCGCAGGCGGTCAGCATACTGCAGAACATCACGCCAGCCGCCATGACGCCGCGGCGGCTCAGATAAGAGATCATATCCATCATATTGGTGTAGCAGTGCCTTTACCCAGGGGCAAAACCCCTGCTTGTGAGGTTTTGCAGCTTCCTATAGCTTCCGGCCATGACCCAGGGATTCAAGGCGACCACCGCCGGCATCACCGTCACCGTCCGCGTAACCTATCTGGCCGAGCGCTCCAAACCCGAGGCCGGGCAATGGATGTGGGCGTATCACATCACCATCGCCAACCACAGCAACATCACCGTGCAGCTCCTGCGCCGCACCTGGCACATCACGGATGATACCGGCCACACCCATAGGGTGCATGGCGAAGGCGTGATCGGCGAGACCCCCGTGCTCGAACCCGGCGAGCATTTCGAATACACCTCCGGCACCCCGCTCGCCACCGCCTCGGGCTTCATGACCGGCAAATACCATATGGTGGATGTCGATGACGGCACCGAATTCGATGTCGCGATCCCCGCTTTCAGCCTGGACAGCCCCAATCTGAACCCGAAATTTCACTAACCCAAGCGGCATGCCGCGCAGGGTTGCGGGTTTTGGATGCTTGCCCATATCGCCAATCGAGGGTCACATCAGACCCGTCACCAAAAAACCCGTCTTAAGGGAGACCCGTCTTGAATATTCACACGCCCGCCGCGAATTTGTCCAAGGCCTCGCAAGCCCCCGAAAAGCCGAGCCGCGCCGAAGCCGAAGCCGCCATCCGCACGCTGCTCCTCTGGGCCGGTGACGACCCGACCCGCGAAGGGCTTCAGGACACACCGGCGCGGGTTGTGCGCGCCTATGAAGAGTTTTTCCGCGGCTATGGCGAAGACCCAATCGCCCTGCTTGCCCGCACCTTCGAGGAAATCGAAGGCTATGACGAAATGATCGTGCTGCGCGATATCCGGGTCGAGAGCCATTGCGAGCACCATATGGTCCCGATCATCGGCAAGGCGCATGTCGCTTATCTGCCCGGCTCGCGCGTCGTCGGCATCTCGAAGCTCGCCCGCGTGGTGGACGCATACGCCCACCGCTTCCAGATCCAGGAAAAACTCACGGCGCAGATTGCCAATACCATCAACGATGTTCTGCAACCGCGCGGCGTCGCGGTGGTGATCGAGGCCAATCATCAATGCATGTCCACGCGCGGCGTGCACAAGCCGGGCGCCAGCATGGTGACCAGCCGGATGCTGGGCGCCTTCCGCGACGATCCTTCCACCCGGCGTGAATTTCTCGCGATGATCTCCGCCCGCAGCTGCACCGCCGAAAGTTGAGCGGACGGGCGTAAACGCCGCATTCCCCCACCCTGCAAAAGCCTGGGTCCACCGGCCCGGACATTCGCGACGCTTGATCCGCACAGGTGCACAAGATAGCGTGCGCGTCATGCCCGCTTTGTCCATGCACGCGCCGCTCGGCGATTTGACGATCTTCGCCGAAAATGAGGAAATCGTCGCCCTGGAATGGGGCTGGGGGAGCGTGCAGGACCCCTCCCCCGTCCTGCTACGCGCCAAGGCAGCGCTGGAAGCGTATTTTGACGGCGCGCCTTTGCCCGACGATCTTCCGCTGAACCCCTCCGGCACGCCCTACCGGCAGAAAGTCTGGCGGGCTTTGCGCGACATTCCAGCTGGAGAAACCCGCAACTATATTGATATCGCCCGCATCGCGGGCGGTTCCCCGCGCTCCGTGGGCGGGGCAAACGCCGCCAACCCGATTCCCATCCTCATCCCTTGCCACCGCGTCGTCGCCACGACCGGCCTTGGGGGCTATTCGGGGGGCGAGGGGCTGGAGACCAAGCGCGCGCTGCTCGAACTTGAAAAATTATTCACAGGTATCCATCAAACCCGCGCCGCCGCCGGAGCAAAAACCTGATGTCCATGGCGATCCGCATTCACACGACCGGCGGGCCGGAGGTGTTGAAATGGGAAAAAGTGCCAACACCCCAACCCGGACCGACCGAGGCGCTGATCCGCCATGAAGCCGTCGGGCTGAACTATATCGACATTTATTTCCGCTCCGGCCTCTACAAAGCCCCCCTGCCGGCGACCATCGGCATGGAAGGCTCAGGCATTGTGCTCGAAGTGGGTGATGCCGTCACGGACCTTAAGCCCGGCGACCGGATCGCCTATGCCGGCGGCCCGATCGGCGCCTATGCCACCGCGCGCGTCATCAGCGCGGACCGGCTGGTGAAACTGCCGGACGCGATCGACTTCAAAACCGGCGCCGCCATGATGCTTCAGGGCATGACGGCGCAATATCTGCTGCGCCGGACGTTCAAAGTGCAGAAAGGCCAGAGCATTCTCGTCCACGCCGCCGCCGGGGGCGTCGGGCTGATCCTCTGCCAATGGGCGAGCCATCTTGGCGCGAATGTCATCGGCGTTGTCTCGACCGAACAAAAAGCCGAACTCGCCCGCGCGAATGGCGCGGCGCATACGATCATCGGCCATGCCAACCTCGCCGCCGAGGTGAAGCGCATTACCGGCGGCGCGATGGTCCCCGTCGTCTACGACAGTGTCGGCAAAGACACATTCATGGCCAGTATCGACAGCCTCGCCCCGCTCGGCACCATGGTCTCCTACGGCGCCGCCTCCGGCCCGGTCCCACCCGTGGATATCGCCATGCTCGGCGCCAAAGGCAGCCTGTTCCTCACCCGCCCGGCCCTCTCCAGCTACACCGCCACCCATCAGGACCTGCTGACCGTCAGCCAGGACCTGTTCGACGCGGTTCTATCCGGCGCCGTGAAAATCCAGGTCAACCAGACCTTCCCCCTCGCCGATGCCGCCGCCGCCCATGCCGCACTCGAGGCACGGCAGACGACGGGCAGCACGGTTCTGCTGCCCTGACAAAACAACCAAGGCCAGAGGGCATCGTTGGAATTTATGAACAAACTGTCTGAACAGCGCCCTTCGCAGGCGCGTCGGCACGGGCTGAGCGACCCCCGCTCAGTAGCAGCTCGCGGCCCGTTGTCGCGGCTTCCCCCGGCATTGCTGGCAATCTGCGGGCTGCTGGTTCTGGCCATCATGGTCTCCATCCTCTTCGTGGACCGCCCCGTCGCGGCATTCTTCACCGGGCACCGTGAACTGAAGCGTTTATTTCAGGTTATGGCTGCGCCATCCTTGCTGTCATTGCCTGCAGCGGGCGCGTTTCTGGCTTATGCGGTGCTGCAAAAAATCGGCGGCGGCGGCCCGGTCAGCCGCCTCTGGCTGACCACCAGCGTCGCGACCCTGGCGGGAACGGCGGCGAAGGATGAGCTGAAATGGATGTTCGGCCGGCCCTGGCCCGCGACATGGCTTCATTCCGGCGCCTATCGGTTTCATCCCTTCAGCAACAGCATTTTCTATGGCGGGTTTCCCTCCGGGCATACTTCCTACATCGCTGCGCCGCTTTGCGTGCTTTGGGTGCTGCTGCCTAGGTGGCGGGTAGTCTGGGGCGGTGTCATCGGCATGGTCATGCTGGGACTTGTGGGGGGAGACTACCATTTCGTCGGCGACGTTCTGGGCGGGCTGCTGACCGGCGTGCTCTGCGCCTGGGGCAGTCTGGTTTTGATGAATCCGGACGATGCTTAAGGCGCTGATGCGCTCGGCGCGGTTTCTGCCGCTTTTCCTCACCCAGGCATTCGGTGCGATCAACGATAATCTGTTCAAGAATGCGCTGGTCGTCCTCGCATTATACCGGCTGGCGCATGTCGGCCCCGTGCTGGTGGCGCTGGCGGGCGGGGTGTTTCTGCTGCCCTACGCGCTATTCTCCGCCACCGCAGGGCAAATCGCCGATACGTTCGAAAAATCGCGCCTTATCCGCTGGGTGAAATTCTGGGAGCTGGGGCTGATGCTGCTCGCCAGCATCGGCTTCCTCACCAGCAATTTCCCGGCGCTGATGGCGGTGCTGTTCGGGCTGGGCATTCAGGCGACGTTTTTCTCGCCGCTGAAATATGGGATTTTGCCGGACCATCTGCATGGCGAAGCGCTGGTGGCCGGCAATGGTCTGGTGGAGGCGGGCACCTTCATCGGCATATTGCTGGGCACGGTGGCCGGGGGCGCGCTGGTGCTGCTACCCGGCGGGGCGATCATCGTCTCCGGCACATGCCTCGCCGTTTCCGGTTGCGGCATTGCCAGCGCCTTCAAAATCCCGCTGGCCCCGGCGGCAGACCAGAAATCGCGGCCCAGCTGGAATATCGCAAGCGAGACCTGGTCGCTGGTCCGGCTTTCAACGCACAACCCGCCCGTCTGGTTCGCGATTCTGGGCATCAGCTGGTTCTGGGCCATCGGCGCCACGCTGCTGGCGGAGTTTCCCACGCTGGCGCGGGATGTTCTGCACGCGGACGGCCATGTGGTGACGCTGATGCTGGGCGTGTTTGCCGTTGGCGTCGGCATCGGCTCGCTCGCCGTGGCGCGCTTCGTGAAGGATGCCTCGCTGCTGAAATATGTCGGCATCGCCGGGCTCGGAGTCTCGGTCTTCACGGCGGATTTTGCGTGGACAGCGCTGCATGCCGGTGTGCTCGGCAATATTTCCGCCGTGCTCGCAGCACCCGCGGGCTGGCACCTGCTGGGCGATCTTCTGGTGCTTTCCGCCTTCGGCGGCGCGTTCTCCGTGCCGCTTTACGTGCTGCTGCAGGAGGCTTCGGCACCGTCGCACCGGGCCCGCATGGTGGCGGCGAATAATGTGATGAACGCGGTCTCCAGCGTCATCGCGGCCGGGCTGACGGCGGTTCTATATGCCAAGGGAATCGGCGCGCCGGCAATCTTGCTCCTGGTCGCAGCCTGCAATGCGGCGGTGGCGCTGTGGATTTTCATGCAGGTCCGGCGCGGCGTTCACCATGGCAGCTCGGTCCCGTCATAAGCGAAGAATTTGCCGGAATCTGCCGGCGTGAGACGCGCAATCACGGCCAGCATCTCGGCTGCCGCCCGTTCCGGCGGGCGCACATTCAGCCCGGATTTCGCGAAGGGCGCGGAGAGTGGCGTATCCACCGTGCCCGGATGCATGGCAATGCACACCGCCTTCGGCCGTTTGTGGCGCAGCTCGATGGCGGCGGTGTGCACAAGCTGGTTCAGCGCCGCCTTCGCCGCGCGGTAGCTATACCAGCCGCCCGCCGCATTATCCCCAATGCTGCCGACCTTGGCGGAAAGCGTCACGAACACGGATTTCGCATCGCGCGGCAACATCGGCAGAAAGTGCTTCATCAGCAGCGCCGGGCCAATGGCGTTCAGCGCGAAGGATTTCGCCATATGATCGGCATTCAGCGCCGCGAAGCTCTTCTCCGGCATGAACCCGTCACCATGCAAAAAACCGGTGGCGTCGATGATAAGATCCGGCGGGTTTTGGAGGCTCGCCGCCGCCGCCGCGATCGACGCCTCATCCAATAGGTCCAGCGGCGGCGATCCGGCCCGGGAAAAACCCATCGCATCCGGCCCGAGCAGGCGCAGAAATGCCGAACCGATTCCACCCGTTTCGCCGATAACGATCGAAAATCCCATGCGCAACACATTGGGCCGGCCCAGTAATGCGCAATGCGGCGCACCGGTTCGGATTTATGATTTGACAGGTCACCTCGGCAACGTCCCAAGTCGCACCATGCGGTTTCTCGCCCTTATCCTCGCTTTGCTCCTGGCCCTGCCCGCCAGCGCGAAGGATTGCTATTTCACGACATCCGATGGCGCGCGGCTGCATTATTCGCAGAGCGGCAAGCCGGGCGCGCCGGTCATTGTCTTCGTGCCGGGCTGGACGATGCCGGGCTGGATTTTCGCCCCACAGCTCAGCGCCTTCAGCCGCCAATATCAGGTCATCGCATTCGACCCGCGCGGGCAAGGATCTTCCGAAATCACCCAAAGCGGGTACGACCAGGACCGGCGCGGGCAGGATATCGCGGAGCTGCTCTCCCGCCTGCCCGGAAAGATCGTCATCGTCGGCTGGTCGCTCGGCGTGCTGGACACGCTGGCC